>Ga0116231_10003351_pt1 | contig 33411 bp, 15 predicted proteins | sample S1TSphgellanicum_2_FD_89695 | JGI IMG/M metagenome (GOLD analysis project Ga0116231, IMG submission 89695) | Host-associated microbial communities from peat moss isolated from Minnesota, USA - S1T2_Fd - Sphagnum magellanicum MG | ecosystem: Host-associated > Plants > Peat moss > Unclassified... | reverse complement strand
GGGGGGGGGGGGGGGGGGGGGGGGGGGGGGGGGGTGGGGGGGGGGGGGGGGGGGGGGGGGGGGGGGGGGGGGGGGGGGGGGGGGTAGAGGGGCATGTTGGAGCTCCAGGATGGGGACTAGGAAAAGTGATAAGCATCAATTATTCACATGAACCCTCACAAACTAAACAACAAGTTGGTTAGTGCGTAATTTGAACATTTTTGGTGCACAGACGAACCACGGGCAAATACGGACTCACAAGACTCACCACGGCCCAGACTTGGGGGAAGCCACCACCTTCCCCCCTTATAGTATACTCTGTGCATGGCCATGAGGCCAACATCCAAATGGCATTTTGTCTTGGGACTCCCAAATGGGAGTCCCGAAATTCCTAAAATTGGGACTTCCGCGACTTTGGAGGCTCATAACTTTGTTCCGATTAAAGTGAAGTATAAAGCAAAGTTATATCCCTCATCCAGAGCTTTCCAAAGGTATGTTGCATGCACCCTACATGCAAGGAAATCAGGGTGATTCCTGACTTTTAATGGTTGGGAGTCAAATTGGCAATTTGACTTTTGACCCTTCTTTTGGCCATAATTTGAGTTTTAAGTATTCAAACGAATCATGCGAGCCCATTTTAGACATCTACATTCCAAGAGATTTCTAATGATATAAGGGTCCTTTTAATCCAATGAATTTTGATACCTGTAATTGCTTTCTGAAAAATCAGGAATCCGTTGAAACTCCAACTCCCAAAGTGGGAGTTCATTTGGGAGTGTGGGGGTTCATTCCCTCACACTCTCTTGCACTCCTAGGAGCATGAAATGTAACTCCCGGGCTTTCCCGTGGCCTGCACCTTTGCAAGCCCTTGCTTTAGTCACGAGCCCAGGGCTAGGGTTACGACATTGGCATTCCACTTTGGAATGTCAAATTTAAACTGAAACACCATGGGAACACTAACACATCCAGGAACATTTCCAATGACAAGATCAATGAGCCTTGGTGGATTCATCTGACAAACAAATTTTCATTAAGTCAATGAAAGTGGAAAAAAAATGAAAAGAAACTATTGTGAAGCAAAAACTATTGAAGTCTTGAGTTGTGTTCACCTAACAATCCTACATTCAATGAAAATGGCATGCTTAGGAGGCCACTTTCCGATTCTCATTAGCGAAAACACCAAAAAAAACCATAAAAAAATTAAACATCACCTTTTCGTGGAATCATGATCTCCTCCCTAATGGAGGAAAAGACAAATCATGCTAAGATGGTGGTGGTTGACAACTTTGTGGGGAATGGAATCCCGATGTTTTCCCTGATGGAGCCAAAGACAATTCTAGCCAAGATGAGGATGGTTAACGACTATCAGGCAAAAGGTCAAGGTGTCTACTGAACTATCTCCTTTCAAATCCATCATGGACCTCAACAAAATCTTGCTTTGAAGTTGTGACCTCATAATCAACCATGGTTACATCTCTAGAACCTCAATGATTTTTAGGGGAATTGTCTTCTTCCCCTTCCTTTTTGTAATAGATTTATTCTTGCTTACCCAAATGTATGAACCCCTAAAGCTAGCAATTTTTTCTTGCAAGCTTGGCTCATGGCTTTCTCTAAACATAGTTTCAAATGGCAGGTTATTATTTTGAAGGTAGTCAATGTACCAGCCACAACCCTCAAGATGGTATGGGGACTAATCCTTGAAAAGATCCTTGCAGTACATGGTGATGTCCACCTTTGGATCTTACCAAATTCATAACAAATGGGGGAGTTCATTGGTCGCACCCCTGAGGAGGAAAACATGGTAGAAAAACATGGGAACAAAATGCAGATGGAAAATATCCTAATGTTCAAGATTGAATGAAGGATGTCCAATGAAGACAAAGAAAGCAAAAGAAACAAATTAAATAGAAAGAGGAAATTTTGAAATGGCACCTGTAAAAAACCTTTTTGAAGGCCTCCTTTCCTCCAAATTGTTGCTCCTAGGATTTGTTATGATGAATCCCTTCTTTGGGCTTGAACTCGCAAAAAAAATATGTCTCCCAAACCTCAAGTTTCCATTGGCAGATGTATTCCTCCAAGGTCATCAAACCATGCACCTCTCTAACAATGAGCTTGAGGTTAAATACTATGGCACTATAGAGCTTGAATGCCTTGGATTCAAGTGCAAAAACCAAAGTTAGTTTAAGTAAACCAAATGTGGAAAGAAAATGGAAAATGGAAAGTCAAACAAGAAGATTTGAAGTATAATTTGGTGCCAAAATGTTGCCTTGTGCAACCATTTGTTGAACTGAACATCTAAAACACCCTACTTTGGGAACTTCTTGGCTTCCTTCAGAACTCCAAACTCATTCCATTACTTCAACTAGGCAACTTTCTACTCCATGCTAAGGGAAGTGTACACAAGCATCTAAATTTTTTTGGTGAACATCTTAGGCTCCAAATTCCGGTTTTTCTTCTAATGCATATCTATTGTGAATGCAAATTCCTTCTAAAGGCACCACAAGAATTCAAGAATTTTTGATAGGAACATGGGTAGAAATATAATGTGACTGAGATGAAAATATGTGAAAAAGAAGCAAAAAAACACCTTGTACAATAATAAAAAAAGGCCTCCAATGTGAGGGAATGCCAAGTCTTCCTTGACTTGCTCCCACATTTCTTATACATGTTTACTAGCAAAACATCCTTGAATTGCTTCAAGAGAATGATTCCAATCCTTTGAATGCAAAAGAACTTGTGCACAAGGCTTGGCTTGACATGATCAAACTCAATGCCCCTACACATCAACTCAATAAATGAGACATTAGAAACAAACAAAACTACAACTAATTTAAGAAAACAAGAAAGGTGGAAGACTTATTTGTTCAAATCAATTATGGCTATGAGCAACTCCACAAGGCCATGAGATGTGTCAAGTAAAATAAAATTTGCACATATGTGCTAGGATGGATCATCACTATGTAATCTGCTAATGTAAAGCATCCAAACTTAGATGCAATGGTTCCCATCCTATACAAAAAAACATTTTGTTGGAAAAGCGCACAAGGTCTAGGTCATCATGCAACACCTTCTCAAATCAATCATTCTCAAGGAGCCAATGTTTATCCTAGGTGTCATTGTGTAAATTAACATCTTCCTTTTCACACTAAAAGAAATTTGAAAATCAATGATTATATTTGTGACTCATTTATAGTTATAATGGACACATGCCATTAAAAATAGCCTAGTCGTTTAAGACAAGTGCCAAAAGATAGTCAATCACAAAAGACATGACATGGCCATGAAGTTCAAAATGTAGTTGCAAACCTTATGACTAGGCCAAAATTTCTCATCCATTGCCATGGATGATCCTTAGTATGATGTGGAACCCCAATTTGTGACTACATTTGGGACAATCACATGCTACAAAATGTGCCATTGATGGGTGGTTAGGATTTAACCACATGGTAATTTCAAAAGCCAATGGCCATAAAACATGTGGCAATTTTCCATTTGTTCAAAAAAGATATATTATAATTACAGTATTTAAATATTATAGTTACAACGATTAAATATCATAATTATAATAATTAATTATTATTATTACATTAATTAATTATTATAGTTACAATAATTCAATATTATAATTACAGTAATTAATTATAATTCATCCTATGTTAAACTATAATAGGCAACCTATTCTAGGCTAGGGTAAGGTAGAATAAGTTAGTTACCATAGGCTAAGTAAGTAGGTAGGATCCTATTTATTTTGTTAGTGATAAGCCTTTTGATTGGCTCATCCCAAATGGCACTGTGTTTATAATGCATACCATGAATCTAGTTCATTCCTTCACCTACTTATATACTTTACAAGATTGAAGTTGTAGACAAAAGATATGGGACAATTCTAATGAAAGGGAAACACTACAACACTATCACATCCTTTGTCCCATACAAAAAATTATCATATGTCCACACAATGAAATACCTACTACTTAACTACTTACTACCTATTACTTGTCCTACTACCTAGCCTACCTAATAAATTAATATCCTAGCCTACATTTAATAAATCAATTACTTAACATTGCTAATTAATTAATCAATTAATACAAAAACACTATGACATATCCACAAAATAAAATACTTCTTGCTTAACTTATAACCTACCTACCTACTACCTACTACTAATTATCCTACTTATTACATACTACTTAGGTTACATACTTACTATCTATACCTAGCCTACCTCATAAATTAATTCCTTGGCCTACATTTAATTAATTAATAAATATTTTAACATAATTAATTAATTAATCATTTAATACAAAAACATTATGACATATCCACAAAATAAAATACCTTTTGCTTAGCTTACCTACCTATTACCTAGTTTACCAATTAATTAATGACCTAACCTACCAACTACCTACCTAGCTTACCTAGCCTAATTAAGTCTAACCTTCATAGCCTAGCCTATTAACTACACCTAATAAACTAGCCTACTATTACCTGTAGATAACTTAGGCCAATTAATTAATATGCAAGCAAAACTAGGCTACCAATGTACATAGGCCTACTTAGTTTAACATAACCTATTAAACTTAGCTAGCTTAGTTTACCAACTAGGTTATAATAGCCTTTTCTAGTAGACTATTAGTTATTAGATATTATATCATGGAAGACCCATGGATAATGCAAAAAATACCCATGGATGGGTACATTGAAGGGATAATAGTCCAATTGAAATAGCAAAGTTTGCCATATGTGGTCTATATTTCTTTGTTCATGTGGTATAATATATTATTGCATTTGAAAAACCTTTCATTTGTAGTTGCAAAAACAACTATGTTATCATCCATCAATGAATGTAATCAAAATTGGATGACATTGTTCACTTTTCATCTACATTTTCAATGAAAATGATATTAATCGTAAATTGTAATCACATCTACAATTAGAATTTGGTTCAACCCTTCCTATAGTTGCATATGTGACTACAACAAGTTGCAACTACATGGACATGTAGGACTAAGAAACAACTAATCATAAAATGAGTTGGTTTAAACATTAGTCGCAGAGTAGTTTGCAAAAATATGGTCATAATGGACAACATTTCCTTTAGTGTCACCTTTCCAATTCATTGGAAACAAATAAAAAACCTTATCTTCTTCCCCGTGTCCCATGTGAAAGACATGTTCCATCTTCAAGATATCAATATCAAGAGCAGGCCTAACAATGAACATGGGAACCATCCTACACAGTGGAACATGCATCTAGGTCTTGCATTTTGGGGTGATTTTATACTTCTCAAGAATCTCCCATGTGTTAATCTTCATTTGGTTTTGCACCACCTAAATGGTCCTGTCAAAGGACATTTGATTCTCCTCCATTTGAATTGTCAAACTTGATAACTGCTAGAACAAAAAACACAACAATTATGATGAGAACAACATTTTTTTTTAATGTGAAATATATGTGAAAAAGAATATGATGAAGATGAAGTAACAATAGAGAAAGGAGGAAGAAGGGATTTTGGGGAGGATGAGCTTGCCGAGCTTCTCTCAATGCCAAAAAAAGCCCGACAAGCTTTCATGCTATAAAATTAATAAGAAGAGTAGAGCAATTCCTGTTGAGCAACTCTTGGCATTGAGAAAAGCTCTGCGGGCATTTTCTTTGGAACCATAAAACTAGGACCCGGGGAAGGACGAAAAGGAAGAATGAAGAAAGAAGAGGAAGAATGAAGAAAGAAGCAAAAGAAAAGGAAGAAGAGGAGGAGGAAGAAGAAGAAGGAATAAGAAAGGCAAGAGCAAGAAGGGGAAGAAGAGGACTTGCAAAATGTTTTGTAGAAAAAAATCCCACAAGGGTACTCTTAGCATCGAAAGTACCTTTGTAGGAATTTTTTCTACAAAAAAAAAGTAAAAGGTGGCCCCTACCAAACTTCTCTCAATGTCGAGAGAAGCCTAGCTAGCGTTATTTCTAGAGCCATAGAATTAGGACCCAGGGAAGAATGAGGAGGAAGAATGTAAAGGAAGAAGAGGAAGAGGAAGAAGAAGAAGGAAGAGGAAGAAAAAAAAGAGGAAGGAGAAGAAGAAAGGGAAGCTGAATTTTTTGCACAAAAAATTCTTACAAAGGTACTCATGCTGCCAATAGTACCTTTGCAAGAAATATTTCTTCAAAAAAAAAGTAGAAGGATGTCAGGGAAATAGAAGGACTTGGGGAAGGACGAAAAGAAAGAAGGAAAAAGAAGAAGAGGAGGAAGAAAAAGTAGAGGACTTGTAGAATGTTTTGCAAAAAAAAGTAGAAGCCTGGCCCCATCAAGCTTCTCCCTACGCCAAGAGAAGCCCCATGGGCATTTTTTCTAGAGCAACAAAACTAGGACCTAGGGAAAGACGAAGAGGAAAAATGAAGAAGTGGAAAAAGAAAGAAAAGGAAAAGGAAGTGGAATAAGAAGCATGGATGTTATTTCATGAGCTTGTGAGCATTAATGTGAGCTTGTGAGCATGAATGTGAGTAGGTGAACAATGAATAAGGGAGTAGGACCAAATGTTTTTAAGAATATTCTTCCCACATAAACAAGATATTTAAAGAATATTTTGTCACACTTAAGATAGAATATTTGGTGACATGGAATAATATTTTGCCATGTGTCATGGATGAATGATATTTGTGGATGAAAATGTGGATGAAAAATGAAAATGGATGAACTTTTTCATGAACATTCACAACAAGTTTTGTTTTGTGAAAAATTGAACAAAAGAAACAAGATACAAGAAATTTATGTTGGTTTATTATGAACATGAAATCTTCAAGTTATACTTGAACTAGTATTTCAAATTCCATGACTAGCAAGTATATTCCAACTTTGTAGCATTCAAACCATATAAAATTTGAGATTAAATCAAATTTAGTGTCACATAAACATGTTGACCCACCAAGAGGTATGTGCTAATTCAAACACTACATATCCACCACAAAGAGGTATGCGACCATTATGAATTGAGACAATATCAAGTACCCCAAGACACTTTACCATTTTAAATTCTTTTTTATTTTCATTCGCTCTTTCAACCCCTTGGCAACTTGCACAATGAAATTGCATTCTTTTTCTTTCAACTACTAATTTGCATGCAAAATACCTCAATTTGCATTATTCGCACATGTACTTCCTAGTCAAGCATCCTTTGTTCCTCAACCATGTGCTTGCAAACGTAAAACTTCTTTACTATAATGGCAAAAAGAAAATTATCACCAATTGTCAAACCAAACACCTTGGAATCTATGATTGAATACATGTTAATCTTAAGCATACTAAAAAGAATTTGCAAGATGACAAAAAAACCGTTGGAATATCCAAGAGATAATACCAAGCTAGACCCATGCAAGCATTTGTCAAATCAAAACATGGGGTAATTGACAAAACAAAGGAATGGGTGGCATGACAATGGGCAAATGTGAAGATGGACAAAAAAAGTCTTTCTATAATGAGACAAACTATGAACTTTTCCAAGGATGATATGGAAGACTACAATTTCCCTGGTTTATGCATGCAATGGACTTTTTCAAAGAACATGCTAGTTCAAATTAGCTAATTCCATAACATTTTCCCACAAGCTTATTGAATGACTTGTCAACAAAGGACTTAGTAACACTTGGGAACTTACTATCCATAGAATTTATGAATCTTTTACAATGACTTTATGTAACTCTAAGTAGGCAAGTTTGGGTTGCATAATATCTAGGAACAAAGTCTTAAAACAACCGATTAATCAATAGATGATAGGGTTGGCCTTGAAATCACGAAACATGTATAATAGTAGAAAAAAACGACAAATCAAAAATTGAATAAGAAACCAAAACCCTATTCTTTACATTGAATCGTAACATAATAGATGTGTGAAGATGAATATTTGTTCAAAGTATGAGATCACATAAGGAAATATTTATTTATGAAAAATTAAAATAAAATTATGGCTAAACTTGAGTAATCTTGAACAAATTCGTAATGATTGTTGAAACAAACAATCAATAAAAACTTTAGATCAAAGCAATAAGTGATTATCAAAATCATATACATGATGTTGTGGCTATTGAAACAAATGTAACTATTTTGCCATTTGGAGCCGTTTTGGCATATGCAATTGTTCTGAACTCGCCAATAAAAACTAGATGATCGAATGATAACCAATGTTTGTGATGCTAGATTTAAATGCAGAATTTGACTAAGCAATTACAAATATTTCAAGATGCATACATGTTTCCAAACATCTACTATGTTATGCATTCAGTTTAATTTTATTTTGAGGTTGAAAGAATCCATCAAAGAATTGGATGAAGAAGAAGAAGAATTGGTGACACCAAGGTTAGAAATGGGTTTAAATGATGTCAACAACACACCGAGAGAAATTGGCTATGCTCAATCTATCCAACATAAAAGCCCACAAGACAATTGATATTCACAAGAAATAGAACCAAGATGCCTAGATCAATTGTGCAAAATTCCAATTGGATGTATAACATAATTAACTAAAAGGAAATAAACTATAGAAGTTGCAAGGTTAGGTTTTATGAATATGTAGTGTAGATTGAACACTTGAAGCCAAGGCTATAAATATATCTGAGTTTCAAAATGGAAATCGAAAAGGTTAATTTGAAAATGTATGATAATTATTTTTTTAACAAAAGAATTGAGGTTTTATAGTAACCATAAAAGTGAAATTAGAGAGAACATGTTGCCTCCAAGACTACAAACTATAGCAAGAATTAATTAGGTTGATGCCACAAATATTTGAAATATAACAATGTTTCATGTGTAAGGACAAACACAAATGAGCCAACAAGTATAAGGTTACCTTGCTTGTGAAGGAATAATTGTTATGAGTTTTTAAAATTAGACCAAGTGGTAAGCAATGGGTGGATTACCAAAGTTAGTAGTGTAATGGAAGGAGGTTGATGAAAATCTATAAATTTTTAAAGGTCTCTCAAGAAAATTCAAATTAATTGACAACTTTCTAACCTCACCAACCTCGCATGCAAAATTTATTGCACGTGTGATGTCCAATTGTCTTCTTTGAGTAGTCGCAACCAATGATGACTTTCCTAACCCTAAATGCCTACTCAAAGCTTTGTCACAAGTTTTACACGCAACTTGCATGCAAACTTTGTCGAATAGTTCTACATTGATCAAAAGTGCAACATGTTAGTTCATTTGTGAGCTTTGTTATGGATTACATAATTGAAGATTTGTGCTATTGCGCCTTGCTTTAGAAGGTTTGCAACACATGTGGTGCTCAAGTCTTCAAACATCTAAAAACAAGGTAAGTTAATGCCTTAAGAGCTTAACTCTTTGTGTGTACTTGGATTGCATCCTTGCATTAGGGTATTCAATACTCAAGTTCAAGAACTTAGATGTTTTGCAATTTTGTAATTTTAAAACTTTCATGGTTTCAAAGTGTAGGAGCATGGTCATGAATGACCTAATATTAAGTTTTTCATGCTTTTAATTTTTGACAAATTTGTCAATTGAAATCATAGTGCAAAAGCAGTCATGGTAGTTTAAACACATCAATGATGTTATGTGGGAAACATTGAGTAGGACACGTTACATTAATGAAGATTTAACATGGGAGGCACCAACACAGAGAATGAGCAAAAAGAGAAATTCTTCACTCCCCTAGAAAGTCTAGGAAGAGGTGAACTTGAACTTGAGAAAGTTGGTCACAACCTTGAAGTACAAGTAGACAAAACTACGCCTTCTAGATACGCACATTTAGAAATCAATTATTGTTCTCATGCTATAGTGGTTGAACAATTGATGAGTTGGATCAAAGCAATTTCCTTCATCCAATCAATTTGTAATTCGAAGAACACATTGCAAGAAGCAACAATTAGATTCTATTGCCCTTGGTTCTACTAATGCTAATGTGGATAAGGGCCTTGAACAAAAATTCAACAATAGTTTAAATGATGGTTCATCTGCTTCTAGAAGTTACAAATTTGTAATTAGAAAACCAAAAGGATCACACCTAGGCTCATCAAGAGGACCATCAAGTTAATCAACTTTTGGAACTAAGTACTCTTATTATAATTAGATTTTATTAGGGCCCAATGTGATCAATTTGTCTCTAATATTGTCTTTTGTTGAAGTAGTAATTAGATTTTGGATGCTCATTGAACACAGAGAACTATTGATGCATTCTTCACTTAAATGTAGTTTTATTTCTTCAAGGACTTCACTTTTGAAGGTAAAAATTTGTAAGAACAGTTAGGGTTGTTTATTGAAATAGGATGTTTGCACACTATGGTGACCTTATATGGACATCACAATGGTAATTTTTCTTGTATTCCTTAGGTACAAGAAAATAAATAAAATAAGATCTATTGAAATAAGAAAAAAAGGGACTCACTTATCTAAAGCTATCATAATCAACCTTTCAAAACTGAAAAAATCAAATCAAAATCATGGATAGCCAATAAGTAATGGACTTTTGAATTTTGCCCACATTTTTTTGTCACACCTGCAAAACTCATGGAAATGGACTTTTATTTTACAATGTGTTAATCTTATGTGTTTACACTTTGGGACATTGGATGAATTATGCTTAAGAAACTAAAGATCCATTGAATGAATGGAATGTAATTTTAATTTATTATGTTATGGATTTTTTTAATTCCAAAAATTATAATTAATTTAAATCTTTTTAAATCATTGAATATTAGTTTTAAATAATTTCTTTTGAGATTTTTTTATATGTCTTATAGCATCATGATTTGAAATAGGAAATGGAAAAAAATGTTATTTTCAATATCATCTACATATTCATATTTTAAGTTGGTTTTCAACTACATTAAAAAAGAACTTTGAAAAGGGACTCTAATCTACCAAAATTGTGACATGTTAGTGTGTTTTTGCCTAATAATATATAGATAGTGAATATGAAGTATCAAATGTGTTGCTGAAGGGATGATGGTTTTCCTTAGTAGTGCATCAGAATAGGGGGTGTTTAATTACATAATCAAATGTGTTATTGACAAAGTAATTGCTTTCCTTATATAAGAACACATCAAAGCAAGGGGTGCTCAAGTGCACAATCATATGTGTTATTAAAGGAGTGATTATTTTCCTAGTAGTGCATTAGTGGAGGGGGTGTTTAGGTGCATAATCAATTGTGTTGTTTAAGGAATGACTGCTTCTTCAACTACACATCAAAACATGGGGTGCTTAGGTGCACCATCAAGTGTAATTCTTAAGGAGTGATTGCTTCCTTAGTAGCACATTAGAGTAGGGGGTGTTTAGGTGCACCATCAAATGTGATGTTTAAAGAGATTGTTTTCTTTAGCACCACATCAAAGCAAGGGGTGCTTAAAGAAAGTAATGCCAAGTGCTTCCACAAAGGAGCAGTTACTTTCTAAACCTCCCATACCTTACATGCCAACTTGCTTTGATCCCTTTATAAGGGCATGGTCCTTACTATTTATTAACTAGAAGGAGTGGTTGCTAAAAGTATGCAAGTGAGGAAGATGTTGTCTTTGATCAATGAAACAATATTTGATGTCACTCCTTAGTTGATGTTGATGACTCCTTATATACCTTTAAAGTCCTTTTGGCAATATTAGTCATCAAAATATGAATAAATTTTGAATGAGCAGAGGATGGGGAAGGAAAAAGAAGAGAGGAAACCAAGGAAAGTTAGGGATATTGAAAGTGAATATCCCAAATGGCCATGGGTTGATTACAAGTTTCAAGCTACCAAGTTTTTTGAAGAAGTGAAAAAGCTACCAGCTAGTGGATTTGATTCCAAAGGAAAGATAATTGAAAAGTATGTAATATCTGTTGACATTGTTGGGATATTTGGCAATGTTCATAAGTTCAAGATCAGGAATCCCTTATTGATAGAAGAGTAGAGGAAGCAATTGGAGAAGCTTTACTAAAAAATCTATGGCAATGGCCATATCACAAATAATGAGTTATACTCATGGGTGATCAAAGGGTGGATAACAGAAAACAAGGGTAATGTTATCAATTAGGTAGAAGGAGCAATTGCCACTGCTCGAAAAAAAACTTGGCTTGTAATCTTAGGTTTTTTACCAAGAGCCACTGATGAAAAATCAAATTATAGTGACGGATCAAAACAACCATGAGGTTTAGGTATGTCTTTCCAACTAGGGGTTCTTCCATTAAAAGTAAATCAGGCTTTAGAATTTGGGGATTTTGATCCATCCATGAAAGGTCTTGCAAATTTGTAGGAAATTAAAGATGTGGAAAAACTGTTGGATTTCAAACATGACATGTAAAAAATTAATAAGTCATGTTTGAAGCAATTGGAGGAAAAAAACAAAAGTTACAAGAGAGAGTGGTGGGTTTGTGATTTAGTATGGACGACCGAATGGCTAAATTTGTGAAGGTGCAAAGCAACATATAAGAAGTTGAAACATCACTTCTCAAATTGAAATAAAAGCCTCAAGACTAGGTATTTATCATGATTATACATTCCATATGCATAATGAATTAAGAGGTTTATTCTTCTTTTATTGCCTTTACTTGTAGTCAATCAATTCTAGAAATACTTCGATTGAAATCATGGCATGTATTTAGCCTCTTAGTAATTTGAAACTTACTATTTACTTTTCCTCTTAGGAATCTCACATTACAACCAACATAGATGAGACTACAATACCTACTTCAACATGGATGCCAAATCTGAAATTGATTTTGAGGTTATAGACTTACAAAAGCAAAATCAAGGCAATATGGAAAAGTAGTTGGAAAAATTGAAGATGTTGGCGGAGGACAAACAAGAAATGGCCATTCGAGGGCAAGCTTTGTATAATGAAGCAGAGACTAATTGCCAGATTCTTGAGCATGAGTAAAAAAAGGTGTTGTTTCACATTAAACAATAACAAATTGAAATGGAAAACATTTGACTCCAAGTAGAAAATAAGAGCTGAAATGATTTGCCTAAGTTCATTTTGCATTTTTAAAAAACTACAAAGGAGAATGGGAGGGCTTTCATCATTGTGAAACCCTGTGAATTTTGTAATGAAAGGTTCCATTGCATGGATGTTGTTGTTACTTCCTGCAAACATACCTTTTGCCCATTCTACCTAGGTGCAATCGTAAAAGACTCAAATAAGTGTTGTGTATGCAATGTTAGACTTCATCTTGAGTGGTGGGCAAGTTGGGGACTTTGGGAAGTAGATGAGGAGTTAATGGAGTTGGCTAAATAGTTGAATCTTGAGCATATTCAAGAGGACACCATGAGAAAATCTAGAGAACTTGCAAAATTTGGGCTTGACCTCAAATTAGAAGGTACCCAAATTCTTTGCACCCAATTTTTTATAAAATGTTGTAATTAACTTGCCATGTAAATGATCTATTTAAATTTTGTGCCCAATGAATCAAATGCAATGACTTCATTTGTTTGGCATGTTTTTGAATTTCAAAATGTGCTTCAAACAAAAAGAAACCTTTGTTCTCAAAGTAGTGTTTGCATTTTACTGGTTTTGTGAGTTCAATACTTCAATTTAACCACCATGTGAAGCTACCAACTACTAGTTTCAACCACGTACATGTGATTATTGAATGTGTTTAAAAGTTGCATAACGTTATGTGTGCATACAAAATAATGAATTGATTGTATTTTTTGTAGTCGTAGATGAACCAACTAAATTAAAGTGTACTAAATACGGTTCCACTAGCTCCATTGCCCTTAGCACAATTTGGATAATGCAGATGGACAAAACATTAAGTCCATTTATGCAAACATCATGTTCAAATTTGAAATTTTTTCCCAAACTTGGCTGTACCAAATCCACAGCAAAGTCCAAATTGCCATGCTGCCAAGCTATATTACCATTTAATGAATATGATGCATAAGATGTAAACAGTTCAAACTTTGTTGTTGCTTCAAAGCAAATAATCGAAAAATGTTCAAAAAAACCTTTAGCAAAAAGGATGATGGTTTTTGGCTCATCAATTGGCGAACAAGGTGGATGTGGGTTCCAAAAATTTATAGAAGTTATTGTCATACATGAGGTAGTAGGTACACATGGGCCTTATCTCAATTATTTGATGTTTGTAAATTATTGATGTTAAACATGTTTTTGGGACTTGAGCATGACACTTGGATTAGTCATTCCCTTGATTTTAATCATTTAAAAGAAAATAGTTGTTGTGTAGGGGTTGATTGTACGGTTGAGCCAATTACTTCATTAGTATGCAATAAGGGTCTCAAGCTTATAACATCACCACTATTTGTTGGGAAGATTAACCAAGCTACAAAGGACTTTGCTAGTGGACATAGCCTTGTAACCACATAATCAAAGAAGTCCCCCACATCAAAGGAGCATGAAGACAAGGCTAAAGATAAAACAACAACTCTTTTCAAAAACTTGATGTTGAATGTGGTAAATGGCAGTTCAAAAGAAAAAAATGTAACTAGTTCATTTCAAATTTTGAATAAATTGTTAAGTGAAGCAAAAGGAAAAGGCTCAACAAATTTAGTGAAGCAGTTGGGGACAAGAGTGAATAATGATGTTAAAGTTGTTAAGCCAAAAAACCCACCGAAGGCCCGCTTTACAACACCTAGAAGGAAGACTTGGGGAAAGAAGACATGGGTAATCACAAGGTCAAAGGCCTGACATGCTTTTTCTAGTGTAGTTTTTGCCCACTTGTTTATGGCTAAAGGTTATATACATTTTCTCAAGTGTATGAACTTTTACACTTGCCTTGTATAATAATTTTTGTTGCATTATATATGGTGTACCTTTAGACTTGTCCTATGTTGCAACAAAAACTAAGGTTGATGATTCTCTTAGCAACCCTTTAACAATTATTCTCTTAGTAACCCTTTCAACAACTTTAGCCCTATTCATGTTGTTGAGAGATTGACATTGTGTTTGGTAGGTAGAATTGGTTCACTACAAGAAATTTCAGCTTTTTTGACTGGGAATTTTGGTCAAAAAAACCTCATGTATGGTTTTTTTGCCCCCATGTCCAACTTGACCAAAGTGCCATTTTGAACAAATCAATTTGGACCTGACCATTTCGACTAGGTTTTTTTGGTTGGTTTTTTTCTACTAGGTCTTTTTTCATAAATCAGTTTGACAATAATATAATTTGGGTAGTAACCAAAAACATATTTATTTATTTATTTATTTTAAAATTAATATGAATATATTAATTAATTTATTAATTAATTACCCTACCTTAACCTACCTACCTAATTAAATAAACCTAATAATTAATGCCAAAGATAATTTGTTTATTTACCTACCAACCCTATGTCCTAGGACTAGGCTAGACCATCTAATTTAACCACCTAGGTTAGACCAAGCCACTTAGGTTAGGCCAAGACCCTTAGGCTAAGTGGTTTAGTAGGTTTTGCAACCTAGGCTACCTAATTAGGTCACCTAAGTAGCCAAAGTAGCCTAGGTTATAAGTGTGAAGACTTGAACTCCTCACCTCCACATTGAGGAATCAAGTCCTTAACTATTGCACCACCACCCCATAAGGTGTTGTTTTTTGGACAACATGTTGTAATAAACATGATTTTGGATTATCATATTGTAATCAACTTCCATGAATTTTTTTTCAACATATTGCATTAAATGAACTTGAATTTTTTTACACTACTTACAGAAATAGGTAAATTATAAGTAGGTTAACCTAGGTAGGTAGGAGGTACTTATTAATAAATGCATGTACTTAAGTAACATGTAGGTTATCGTTTATTAAGCCTTATAGGTACCTATTAAGTCTATGCTTATAGCTACCTACACCTATGTTATTTAGTATGCTATGTAAGTACCTACTAGCCTATAATTAATAGATCTAACCTAGGCATATTAGGTAGATAACCTAACCTATTAAGTAGGTTTAGGGTTAAGTTATGTACCTAATACTAGGTTAGGCTACCTACTTAGTGGCATAGGTGGCCTAGCCTAATTAGTTAATTACATATTTATTTAGTAGCTTTAAGTGGCTTAGGTAGCCTAGGTTAAGCTACATACCTATTTAGTAGGCTTAGGTTAGGCTAACTTAAACTACTTAAACTATGTACCTACCTAGGTAGCCTAACCTACCTACCACTACTAGAATTTCGCATTTTTCAAATGCTCCAAGTTGACTAATAAATAAATAAAAAATATGCGAGTAAAAATATATGGTGGACTTTGGTCCTTTCCTTTTTCTTCTCTTGTTCCCTTGCTGGGTGTTTTTTCCTTTATTTATTTATTTCTTATTTCTGCTGAAGGAGGTACCTGCAGATACAAAGAAAAATTACGTCAATGTTTCCCATGCTGTACGAGATTTCACAGGAACCTTGAAGAGAAAAAAACCAGCGCTGAAAGAGAGGGGCCAAAAAAAGTCCCAGAGAGGGGGAGAGAGAGAGAGGGACAGGCAGAACCCATCCATCCGTTTCAAATCAAATCGTCCAAGTGTCCACATCCATCCATAACCGTACCGTCCCCCCACCCCTGAACACCCAAGATGGTAGCTTTTACATCCACGCACGTGCGCACTTTGCCTGGGTTTCTCACCTTAAAGACGCCAGTTTCCATCCGAGAACAGGAGTTAATCATCCATCCATCCAGGAAGTATTGTCTCTCGTTTTCTCTCTCTCGGGGCACTGCTCTCTCCTCTGTCCGTCTACGAATGCAGAGGAGCTCTTGGGTATGGTGAAAAAAGCATGGCTATGGCGTGAAGCTTTTCTACTGTTACCTCTGGTCTTGCACACGCTGAAGCATCGAAGCCTCCTTCTCTCTCTCGTTCGATCCCTCATCTATCTTTCATTACCTTACCGGCGCTCTTTTTCTCTTCTCTTGGGTGTCCTGGAAGCCGAAGATGAAGCTCCCGCCGATTGTGAAAGTGACAATAATATCTCAGTCTCGTAGTCTCGTGGGCTTCTTCTAGTAGTGTTGTTGTTGTTGTTGTTTTTTTCTTTCCTTCTTTCGGACGATGATGGTTTCTTGAAGGAGCTTGATGGGTGGATGGGTGGGATATATGCTTTTGGAAACATGGAAGAAGTTCCCTTCCTACTACTACTCGCACTGCGTCTTCTCCAACTTTAAGTGCGCTGGGAATTTCTCAAGAGTCTCGGTAATAGCTAGCTAGCTCTTGAGAGCATTTCTTCTTTGAGACATGGATATGCAAGACCCATGTTCAACGTGACAGGTATGGGGCAACACTTTTAGGTTTGAAGCATATAGACATTACTTTAGGTCTCATGGGGAGATCAAGCACGACTCTAGTTCTTAAGAATGGCATTGACTGAGAAAACATTTCTCAGCTCTGTAGAATGATAGAGATTCCGGAAGTTTAGTCTCTTATTTATCATACTCCAGGTTCAAGGACTACATGTCCATGCAATGAGGGTGTCTGCAACATTTTGTAGACCTCAGAACTCACTCATCTAAATGTATCACCCATGTGCACCGATTCTGATGAGAAACTCCTGCCTGCTATCTTTTTCCAACTAAGGTTGTGCTGTGTTCAGGTCCTGGATACCCTGGCATGAGGTTTTGGGGGATGCCCTTCACAAATCCTTACTACTCAGTTGGTTCTTCTCTCCTGTTTGCTGGCTTTCTCACAAAAAATGTTTGGATGGCAGAGGAAATTGCAGTTTCATTCTGGGAGAATGAATGACACAAGAAGTGCAAAAGAAAGGTCCTCTGACCGGAAACAATTACGAGGAGATGTTGGAGGCATCACAATGACAGCCACACCACCACCTTCCTCAAGTGGGCAACCTCCTATGAGGCGGCCTTCACGGGCATGTTCAACTCGATTACCTCCTCGACCAGTTCCTCCTCCAGCACCTCCCACCCTGGTCATGCTTTCAAAGAGCCCTGTGGTTGATAAGCAACCTCGGACAAGTGCAAGAGCAACCTCATTAGTGATTTCTCCTTCTTCGGCTTCTCCAGCTTGGAAAGAGCGATACCGGCTTCGCAGCATGTGGGAACTCTCTGCCATCCTCAACTTCTTTTCGGTTTTTCGGCCAGTTCTGAAGCTGGATCCAGACCTTTCAAATGAAGAAGTGGAGTCTGCCTTGCTATCTCCGAACAACAGGCTTGATAACATTCATGTTACATTGCTGAAGGCAATTCCCCCAGCAAGTAGAATTGCGCTTTCTGCTGATACGTGGGCAACTGTCCTTAGCAAGAAGCTCAAGGATTGGTGGCCTAGGGTGGCTGAAGGACCTTGTCCATTACTACCTTCCCAAGGTGGTGAACTGGCAGCTTATAAGGAGCTGGATGTTGTAATGAGAGTACGACTCTTGAGGGCACTTTGTGAGATCCGGGTTGATCAAGATGACCTCCGGATTTACATAGATGAGTCACTGAAACATGGCCATCCACCGTCAGTCTTCCGGAAGGATAGAATTGGTTGTGGGGCAGAGGGCACCATGTACTGGTATGAACATGATGCATCCATAGGGCACAGGCTGTACAGAGAGATCCAGGTGGCAGGAAAGAGCAAGGGAAAGGGGTCGGGAAAGGGGCGCAATGTGCCTCCTCCTCTTGTGGCTATGTGGGAAACTGTAGCAACCAGTTTTGAGGAGTTCCAAGAAGTTGCACAACGACTGAGTTCAAGTCGGAACAGGATGGAGGTTGTGATGGGGAAGAGAATTGAGCAGAGCATTCTTCCCGAGCTTGAAGAGATCCAGAAGAAGAAGGAGCGGACAATCAAGAAACAGCAACGACAAGCAATGCTGCTTGACAATTCAATTCAAGGGAACGGTTTGGCAGCAGGCCGCTCCCGTCGTGAACGCAAACCAGTTACTTATACATTTGATGAGTATGATCGCTCAATCAATGAAGCCATCAAATTTACAAAGAAGAAGTCTCCAGAGCTACCACTTCTGCGACGGGATTTGAGATCTATCAACAACAAGGTGAATGGTATGTCTGAGTTTAATGAGTTAGGGCATCCTTACAGTGAGAGCAATGGTGCTGCTCGGCATGGGGAGGTGCGCCCTCGCAATGGGGGACTTCCCAGGAGGCAGTTGCGAAGCTCACAGCCTGCTGTAGAGTTTACAAATGCAAGTCCTGTGTTTGATGAGGCAGGCATCATCTTCAGTGATGATGAAATAGAAGGTGAGGCTGTGTACGACGATGAATATATAGCAGCCAAGCTGCGGAGAGAGAGCTATTCTTCAGAGAGGGGCAAAGATGACAGAGGGGATGAGCAGGATGATGCTAATTATAGTGAGGAGGAAATAAAGGTTGAAGACAGCGGTGAGGAGGATGGCACTCATCATCATCATCATCATCATCAGCAAAGTGATAGTGAGCAGGGACATGGGAAGAAGCGGAAATGGAAAGGACCAAAAGTGCGTTTAGTCAATGACATCAAGTTCAAAGAGGGGCATCGCAGGAAGAGACCCATCCACAGTTTGACAGAAAATGTTGATGATGAGAGTGAGTATGAGGATAAATTTCGGAGTGATGGCAAGATGCAAATTCTACAGAGTGTGGCAGGAACTAGGTTTGCAGGTGATATTGAAGCTCTTGAAGGAATCACAAGGCAAAGGGAAGAGGATGGGGTGAGTGACAATGACACAGGCAGTAATGGTTCTTTGGAAAGGGTGAATGGAAGAGCAGCCTCTTCCCCCAATGATGAGAAGCCTGGTGTGCAAGTTGAAGTGGAACCTGAAGGGGACTATTATAGTGACCAGTCTGATGAATCAGATGGAGCTTCTGTAGCCTTTGAGGACAAGGAGGAAAACCTTGGCCAAGAGGCAGGAAGCAGTAAAGCCTCTGGAAAGCAGCGCCAGATGCTTGACCTGAATGAGATAGCTACAGGAACCCACAGGAATAACCATTCATCTAGTGAGAATGATGAGTATAGTGATGATTACTCTGGAGAAGGAAGGATGGCAAATGCCAATGGTGATCAGGCAGGTGCAGAAGCTGGGTTGAACTCAAACAGGGGAAGCTCTTCATGATCAAGCAGTGCCTTGGGTGCACCTCCACAAATACAAGGACACTGTACAAGATTGTATGCAGGAAAAACTCTGCAAAAATGTGTGAAGGCTTAGAGTAGGGTAGTTTTAGAAAGCCTTCATGTAGGAATCTGCATCTAGATTTCTGAAACATTCAAGCAGGTCTGGAGGGGAAAAGATGGCATGCAGTTGAATGGATGGGCTACAAGCATGGAGCTTGATAAGCTTGGTAAGGTTCTCTACCTTTCCTTAGAAAAACGTTGCTATGCACCACTGTTCATCAGGTACTTCCCTGATTTTGGTGCACTAGTTTTTAGCAATGACACACCAAGATGCTCCCCACTCACTGAAATAGTAGATGTTTGTGTGGAAATTATGACCATCTGAAGTAAACTGGCAAGCCTGCCAAAAGAGCAGAGATCAGAGGTATGATATAGAGATTCTTGTTTCCATTTCTGTCAGAACTTCTTGAGGGCTTTTCCCATATATATACCTCCACATTGCTGCCAGCCACTGCTATGAGCTGGTGAAGTCAGTGGGTATCTATCTCATGGTAGCTGGCTACTAGCTATACATGTTGCCATTGAAGGTCTCTGAATATGCCAGAGACTGTTGTTTTTGTTCAAACCCCTCGGCAATTCTGTCTACATTTCTTAGCTTTGGGGTGTCCTTTTTTCCCTGTTTGCTGCTTTATAGTTGGATCTGAGATCTCTGTAACCCTATGATGAAAAGATCTCTCAATTCTGTTCAGGTTTACTTAGGGGTAAGTATGGAGACATTCTCAATACTTTTGAAGATATCATTTGCAGTGGGGTGATAAAGCCCTCTCTATCCCATGGGATTAGATGCTTTTGTGTAGAGGGGCAAGCTAAAGGAGGAACTACTACCTTCACAAGCTTGAAGCTTGTTGGAATGGTTTTGTCTGGGGTGCAGGATTCCTTGAGGCTCTCTTGAGCTGAAATATAGGGGGGAGGAAAGTTAAGGCTTGAGCTATTTCATCTCTGGTATGGGATTCGTTCTGTCTCTCTTGAGCCTGACTGTAGGGGAAGAAGCTGAAGGCTTGAGTTGTTTTTCATCCTTTGGTACCAGATTCCTCTCAAGTCTCTCTTGAGCCTGACTATGAGGGAAGAAGGTGAGGGCTTGAGTTGCTTCAACTGGGTTGCATGATTCTTTCTTAGTTGACGGAATGAAATTGATGACCTCAGTTAACTTATCTGATATGGGAAATCATTGGGTACTGTCCTGTGAGCCCTTGCCTCATTTGCTGAACCTAGAAATCTGAACTGATTGCATGACACTTTGATTTTACAGGAGTGGGTTTTGGAACCATATGATGCGTAAGAAACATTGTTGTCTGGGAGTGAGATGTACTTCTACTTGGTGGTAATACATGTGGCTTTTAACTTGCGCTGTACTGGTGTTATTGGGAGTCCTGGCATCCAGGGCTCATATCACAAGGTGGGCTTGTGGACTTGCAATTCTTCTCTTCAAGTAAGTCAACTGAATGTATTAGTGGTTTGCAGTTTTTCACTCTCTGCACAAATTTGATCGATCTGTTTTGTCACAATTTCAAATATGGAAGCTAAATCTAGTGGTGGGTTGTGCACTCTATGCCCAAGTTCATTTGCCACAATCTTTGGTAGAAATCCCCAACAAGGTGAGTACTGTAATGCAGGGGCAGCTTCAATGTCCATCAGTGTTTCTTTTTTCAAATTTGTGAGGTAGGTGGGTTGACTATCATTTACCCCAAGGACTTACCCAAAATTGGCTACATGTCAGAGAGGAGAGTAGAAAAGTTTAGGAATCATGCTATAGGTTGGCAACATGCAAACAACCTATTGTCTAAATGTGGAGAACCTCCCAAGCATTTCATGGTACCATCCACTGGCATAGATTCAGGCACTGAAAGGGGTATGATTTCATTTCCTTTCAAATAACTCCCATAGTCAAAAAGTCAAACCCTGTGCCAAAACAACGCAGTTCTCCGCAGGGCTGCACTGTCAGGCCTGAAACCAGCGCCGGACAGATGTCGCAAAAATAGAGCTTCCTCCTGATGTGGGCGACAAAGGGCATTTTCTCCTTAAAAAAGAAAGCCCTTGTACTTGTAGAAGGCCCTCTTTTTTGTCACCAGGTTGCAAAGTTTTTCCAAAAAAAATTAAAAATCACTGATGTCTGTCAAATAATTAATTATTTAATGTTGCAATAGAAAATTCTAAAAGATTCTCTACTTTCACTTCCATAAAAATTTGTTTTTTGAACAAATTTTTTTAAAAACATTTCTGAAAATAATATAATTTGTGTGAAAGCTGCCAATGGACACGGTAGTAGTTTCAAGAAGAAATAGCAAAGTAGTTTACAAAGTACCGAAGTGTGCTGTAGATGGATGATTCTTCCTCATTTTTGAGGTCCCAAATTGGACTGCCTTACATGTCAATGTACGGAAAGATTTGCCGCCAATGATCCGAAAGCACACAAGACATTGGATACAGACAGAAGCAACCTGTCGTGGATGATATATTGATGGATGTGAGCAAGTTTTGAATTACTTTCACTGGCAGGAAATTTGATGGCATCCAAGAAGAACCTACTTTTTGGAGCCTACATTTAAAAGAATATTGCTCTTTTCCCCAGCATAAAATGATTGCCAGGTTTTGACGACAGTTGCCTGCTAGGTGGCTATATATATATATATAATTCAGGGGCATTTTGCCTCAAGTCGAAAATATGTGCACTTGAGTAAAAATATTTTTCATTTTATTTTGGTGTATCAAAATCATAATTTATCTATGCATCATGACATCATGTATTATGTTGTGTTATCATAATGAATCCCATGATACATATGTATTTATAATTAAGGACGAAATGTTTTTCAAAATCATATGGACAAGAGGTTGTCATGTTTTTGAGTTTATGGTTGTTATAGGGTAGCTACTAATGTATTAAAAAAATCAATATATTACTCATTGATGAATGATATATTGGTATTTTTGGAATTGACATCTAACATACATTTCTCGCCACCTTTTAATTGTAAGGCTCAAATTGTTATATGTCACATGGTTACATATGAGTTCAAACAAGCCAAAATTAATGTCAAAACATCAACCGTTTTATTGTTCTTGTTACATTTGTTTATGCGGTCCCACTTTAATAATATGTGTATCATGGAAAGTTGTGCCGTTTGAATAATATGAATATTGAAAATTTTTAAATGAGTAAAATAATCTTCCAATATCAAAGTTTGAATTTTGTGTTGATCAAAATTTATTGTTTTTTTAAAGTTCATGAATCTTTCACACGACATGTAAATCTGATGCAATGTACATGTTGTTTAATAAAAAGTTATAACTTATAATATAAAAAATTAAACTTGAAAATTTTAACATATTTTGGTATGATTTGAAATTGTGACAATTTTTCAAAATGAAACACAAATTTGTACAAGTTTAAAAATTCATATTTATTCAAAATTGATTAAAAAAATGACATTTTGAAGCAACTATAAACCTTTTTGATGCCCAACCTTTGACTGACTTCCCATCTACAACTTGTTCAACACCCAATCAACAGCTAGCTCAACTTGTTTGACACCCAACTAATAATCGGCTAGAGCTTTGGCCCTAAGTAACTACTCAACACCCTGACAAATGATGCTCCTTTTGTTTCATTCAATAATAAACACTAGTTTGAACCCTGTGCCTAATGCATAGGTGTGTGTGCATCTATGTCCTTGAACATGCGTTACAGGTGAGCTGATTGCATTTCATGGATGTAGGAAAAAAAAGAGGAGTCAGAGAGATTGAAGTAGCAGTGTCTAACAGAAGAGGCTGAGGCCAAGAGGCTTGCAAATGAGTTAGCAAGGCGAGAGGAAGCAAGGATTTGAAAAGAGTTTGAAGAAAAGGAGCTTGAGGAAGCAAGAGCTCTCCTTGCAAAAGCTAAAAAACGGAAAGGCAAAAAGGGCAAGAAGGCCACAGGAGATGCACAAGCTAAGAAGTGGAAAAGCAAAAGGGGCAAGAAGGCCATAGGAGATGGGGTGAGTTCCTTTTGTAGTTGGCTCAGTTTCTGATGGATGTTTATGATTGTAGGGCTTTGGCATGTGTGCCATCTCATCCTATTGCTTTCTCCGCCGCATCGCGTCTATATTCCATTCTTTCTTCGCCTCGTCAGAGTAAACAAACCATGACGAGACAAATGGATGACCGGATGGATGGACGGATGGATGACGAAACAAATGGATGAAATGATGCTTCACGATGTCCTTTACTATATGTAATGCTGCTGGTTCTCATTCTTCCTTGACACACTAACTAGACCTTGAGAATGTAGGCATCGAACAGAGAATGGAAGAGAGGGGCAACAACGTAGCAACGTGCCTTGTGTGTGAACTTGCATATGTGAAAAGCTTGCAAAGGAAAAATGATGAAGTTGAGAGAGAGGTGGAAAAAAACAAAAAAATAGAAGAAATGTAGAAAGGCAAAGTGATAGCTGCCACCCTAAACCCTAATTTGAATCATGGGTCACACACACACACACACACACACACACACACATATCTTGCAAAATTAGTCAAATTTACATTTTAAAACAAAAATCCCTAGTTAAAAGCCATTTTGGGGTAAAACAAATGGCAAATTAAAAAAAAACATTTATGCCAACATTTTTTTCTGGGACATATATAGCCAGAAATGTATAATAATAAAAAAGTGATAAATTAATGTGTTTATTCAAAATTTCAACAACCATAATTTGACCAAAATTTAAGATCAATTTTCAGATTTCAATTTATGGCTCAAGCAAGTTGGCAAAAAAATAGGAGGTTTAAAAAAGAGTTATTTTCATATTTAACTTGTTTTGAAATTTGGCTAAATTTTCCTATGTATCATTTATATGTATCGTTGTCCATGTGGTTACAACACAAATTTAACTCATTAAAATAATAATAATAATAATAATAATAAACATTGCATGCTCATGGTCACATAGACACTCCCACCCTATGCCATGGTCATGTGGTAATATCATGTTGCAACACAACCATGAAAATGTCATGCCACCATATATCAATATAATTCATAATACATTCTTAATGTGACAAAATTACCCCTGGACCGTCAATTTAGTAAAAAAATTGATTTACTAGTTTCGCCCTTTTTGAAGATTTTTGTGTACGGCAAGGCCCTGAAAAAAATTTAATTTGCTAGTTCCTCCATTTTTGAAGATTTTTGTGTAAGGCAAGCCCCTGTTGAAAGCACTTGGCATCAAAACCTAGCGATCATTTTATGCTTGGGCCCTCTTTTTCTGATAGAAATGGACTTGTATCGTCTGATTTCTCGTTGGGAAATATTCCACCTTCTTAGAATTTCGAAGGATGTTGTTCCTTGAGACGTGTTATTTCGCCGTGTGATTGGAATGAAACACTTGTAACAAGTTTCGTTTGCGGCGTCTTGAATCTAGACTAACAATAGACGTGCTTGAACCTTGTGACGACGCATTTATCTTTGTTTTAGCTCTATTTCATTTCCATTTCGGCGATCTATGAGTTTCACTCACTTCCTTAGTATTGTAGGGCAAGAGCGAATGCAACGGCGGACTCTAATGGTCACCTGGAGATAAATGGTATGTATTGTTGCTTCTACCGGAAACTTCTCGGAGATGGAAGCGGATTTTTTCGAAGGGGATTGCAAAGAATCTGTTTGTAAACTTGAAATAAGAATGAAATATTCAATCTGTACTACAGCAATAACCCTGGAAGCAGTAGCTTTTTGGATCAGTTATCTATGCTAGGATTTCATGGTGGATGGTCATCGCATAGTCAGTGAGTCTCGTGTCTGTTTTGTCGTGGGATTCAGCTGTCGACGTAAAGAATTTGGACGAAATCGAGCAAGGGTCCTCAAGGCAGGATCCGTATGTGGTTATTGAGTATGGTTCCACCGAATTTCGCACCAGAACCAACACAGGTTTCGTGTTATACTTCTCTGTCTATCTATCTACGCACCGCTTAGAACATCCCCAGCGCTGCTCAGTATGTGACCGTGCACATTCAAATTGGATGAACAAAAGTCAAGGCATACTGGTTTGGCTCAGCAAAATGGTTTCTGCCCAGCACTGTTCAACACTCAATTTTCTGGATGGTTGAAGAGTCCAAACAGAGAGTCTTCTTGCTGTGCTCTACAATTCCATATTCTTTCTAGCTTCTTTTGAAGTACCATCTTAACTGGGCCTGGCTCTCCATACACAGCTGAAACCAACAGAGCAGTTCCATCATAGGATATTTTCAAGCAAGATCATATTTTGAACTGGCCTTCTTCATAGGTTCAGATTTGTAGCTGGATCTTGGATTTGTTTCACTTTAGCCTGCTGGTAATCATGTATGTCCACAGATCATCTGATAATTAAACTGGCCTGTTTCAAGGCCAGTGTCAAGGGCTAAAGGTCGAGCCACCCACAAGGAGTTCAAAAGTTCATGATGTGACTTGGTTCTTTTGTGGGCATACCAGATGGAGGAAGAAATCCCTCATTCAATCATACGTTTGTGGTTACCCTTGCTAAGGGAGTGTGAGAACTGACTGCATCAGTATGGAACAGTAACTCAATTAGTTCACATTACTGCATTGGCAGTGCCAGGTAAAGTCCTTTGTCTATTTGGAAACCTGTCTCTGAATGAGTATCTCTCATTGTGAGATGGAACAATGATGCTCAGTCCAAATCGGTTGAGAGAACTGCCAAAAAATTTCCGTCACATGAGAAGTGTTCCCACGGTTAAGCATGACAAGTTCTCTCTGTTTCTGCAGGATTCCGCTGGACAAGGCTCTGTCATCGGGTGATGATGACACAACATGGCAACTCAAGTCTGAAGGTGGAAGGTAAGCTCGCTTATTGATCCATTTGTGCTCTACCTCCTGACTAGAGGAATGTAAGGTTGAAGATATCTAGATGCCTGGAATCTTAACAGTAGCCTTCTTCATTCTTCATGACGGAGTCCTGGATCCCTTGTATTGTGCTGCTGATTGCCATTGTTAGAATTATACATCAGTATGCTATTTGAGGCTCTTTGGAAGACGCAATCCAGATATTCAGCTTGTTTTGACCAGGATTGTTCTCTGTAATTGTTGCAATTGACAGAAATGTTGGGGAGTTGAGGTTGATCATTCACTTCACTGTAAGTTCTTTATAATTTCAAGGCTAATTTCATGATGGGAAACATTTAAAGATTGAAATTGGAAGAAAGTAACCAAGGCATAAACAATTGGGTTGAGACAGTAGGATGACACGGAAAGGAATAGAGAGCCTAGCTCTTGTTCATGGGTTTGTACATAATTGAACCCACCAATATAATGTATTAGCCAAAAGCTGGCTACCTCATGTGTCAGGGATTTCAGCCTTTTTTGAGTTGACATCTAAGAATCTACTTTTTTAATGATGGCAGAGGGATGGAGGTGAAGATGAGGCAAGAGGACAACAGCAACGCTCTAACCAGCGTGGCTCTATGTAGAGGTAAAGTGGGCGTTAGAGAGGGCTAGGGAATTAGGGTTTAAGGTTACTGCAACCTTTGACTCCAATTATTACATACATGGAATTAGCATAACTTAATATACTTGGTGAAATTTTTTCAATACATGAAAAAGACAAGACTTTTTGGTCATATATATATATATATATATCATTCCTCACACATAAATCGATGCTGGCCAGGTCTTATAGTATTGAAGAGGCCAATCTCTGCAAAACATGGGTTTGTAGTCTGTAGTTTGTACTTACTACTCTGGAAATATCTTGCTAATTTTATAGAAAGGCTCAAAATGAGAAAATGCATAGCTTTTTTCCAACGTTCTTATGTCATTATTTTGCAAAATGTCTTTCCAATTTAAGCTTGAAAAATAGAATGTTTGAATGTCTTTCCAACTTAAGCTTGAAAAATAGAATGTTTGGAGGCCATTCAATTGCTGATTTGAAGTAATTGATCAATTTCATGTATTGATGGTAACTGATCATGATATCCATAGCATTTTTCACGTCAAATCTTGACTTCCTTTTGTTATTTTTTTGTACCGTCATCAATACACTTAATCAACTTGACAGAATATATTGTCTCAAGACTTGTACATTTTAATTGGCTAATCAATCTAAAAAATATATGTGAATAAATGTCCTTTTAGAAAAATGGTGAGAAATAAATCTACCAAGACAAAAGCTAAATGTCTTTCCTGTAGGTAGACATATTGAACTAAAATAATATCTTCATATCGTTTCTCCTTACCCAAAATCCCAATCATTGCATGATAAGTGCAAGAGTTGTAAGAGAATCCAAGCTGCACCTCTACCCAATTAAAGAATTTGTGTCAAAAGTCTGCTGCTGTGGCACTGGTGATGATGCCATTTCGGAGTACTTGGTCGTGGGCATCCAACTCCTCTGGCTGCTGCTGGCAAGTTGAAGAATGTGGATTGACTCATTACTTGCTCTTCTAAGTGCTCAAGCCAGTCAAGTTTGTTTTTTCTTCTTCTGTAGTGCTCTTAGTACTAGTCCTCCCATGCAAAACTTGTACATTACTATTTTCACAAAGCTGGGTTGCAGCTTTTCGTAGATATATCACATCTGGCACCACAAGGTTTCAACAGATATGTGCAGGTTTTCCTGATTTTTGGACACATACAGATCAGGGTTTTGACAACTGGACATATTTTCTGAAATAATTTAATTCAAGCCAAGTACTAAGGTAGCTCAACTGATAGAGTGTTCTTTTTTGGGGCAGAATTCATCAATTATCCAACATCAGAAAATTGAAAATAAGAACACTGTATCAGTCTATGGCAAGATAAAGAAAGCCCTACAACCACCACTCATTAAAGAAGATACAATTAAATAATCATGAATGTATATTAAGATATGCCGATTCCATGTGAGTGATAATTTGACTCCACGGTTTAAGTAACCTTAAACCCTAAACCCCCAGCTCTCTCTAACACTCGCTTTACCTCTACATAGAGCCCTGGTTAGAAATCTGGCCCAATGTACTCATCCGCAAATGGGATTCCAAAGCCACAAGTTGGATTCAAAGTTTGCACACCCTTCAAAGTTCAGATGAAACCGAGCACACTCTCATGAGAGTTCAAAGCCAAATTGAGCTCATGTGCTACACACAGGACAGGTGCTGCCTGAGGGCCAATCTGAAGTTTCTATGGCAAAAGAAGGCATCCAGACATGACAATCATGTGTGCACCCTAATATGGCACTCAGAATAACCAAGTTAGGTACTCATAACACAATTTCATGGCAAAACATGACCCCTTGAGCAACATGAAATTGTAACTTTTAAAATGTGAATATTGAAAACAAGCAACGACTTCATAGGGAAGCTAAGCCAATAATCCAAGTGCCTGTAGCCTCACAACTCCTAGATAAGCTTATAAATGAGTTTCCAGAGTTAGCCCCTGCTACCCATATGTGATCCCAACCATCATCATTCCTGCACTCCTGACTATGGCCCACTGGGTTCACCAATTGAAAACGTAATTCAAGCACTTATACAATCAATCCCTCACTGAAATCTGGGTGAAAACACCTGGTTAGCAGGACATCAAAGAGCTCTCAGAGAACTTTATGCAATCAGACAAATGATTTGGAAAATGTTAAAATCTCCATCACCACAGACATCTAAATTCCAAATAAAGCCAGATCTGGCTTATTGGCCATGTAGGCGTTAAGGAAGCCCCAGAAAAAGAATGAAACCATCAATATAGTTCTAGAAACAGTATCAATTACATTTAGTTTTCAGCAAAACCCTCAAATGTGACTCCACTTGCCTACAGAAAAATCACTTCCTACTAACAGAGCTGCTGCCTAGCACTAGACTAAGATCATCACTGACACAAGTCAGCCATCTGAAGGTTCTTCCAAACTTGATTTTCAATAGTCCACCTTCAACTCAAGTTCAATGATGAGATGGGTGGCTGCAACACAATCAGATAGAGAACTGAATCTAGCAGGATCTTTCTGAACAATTGATCAAACCCCAAGTTCCCCTCAATACACAGGTCACAAAGATACCACTCACAACCCAAATTCAAATTACTATACACCATTAAAAGCTCAAAAATGGCTATGGAACAAGAATCAATCACATGTGTTTGACTCTACATTTGTTGAAGGCTGTGTTGGAGAAAATACCTCCTCCACCTTGGAATGTAGGAGTCATTCACTTATGGGAAGTTGACAGAAAACTCCCTGTATATGAAACCAAAGAACTGTGAAAAGGGGACCAGTAACAAGGAGAGATGAAGAGATGGAAGAAGTTCACTACATCACAACAAAACTGTAGGAGGTTCCCTTTGGACCCCAAATTTTTTTGAAAAATTTGAGCTCCTGAAAATGCACTCATGGTTCCCTCACTCCCAGTTTGAGAAATGACTCAAAATACTATACTTGCTTGCTACACCAGTGACAAACCTATTTTTTCTTGTGCTTCTTGCCGAATTTCCCATGCTTGTGCTTGCCCTCCTTTTTGTGTTTCCCCTCCTTTTTGTGTTTTCCATCCTTCACATGCTTTCCAGCTGTGTGGAGACCATATCCTCCCATTGCTCCTGCTGCCAAATTCCACAAACAAAGCATTTGGGATAAACTACATGAACAGCATCACAACATACTGTCCTCCAAAACAAGGGGGACAAACCAAGCCTCTAATTGAAGAAGTTTCAACATTGAAGGGACAAATCATTACACCAATGACTCCAGCTACTGTACCCAAACTACTCATGCTGCATTTGTAGAATGAGGGAAGGGACTACCTGCATATGGTGCTTGAGGATAACCAGCTGGATGAAGAGCATGAAACTCATGGGAGCTAGGAGAGCCATAGGCAGCCACAGGTGGATAAGCATGAGGAGCTCCATAACTCTGCTGATGTGACCCAGATGGTGGATACCCAGTTGCTGCTCCATAGGAAGTAGGGGGGTGAGAACCAGACATGCCATGTCCCCCAGGGCCTGGTGCATTACTGTACCCTCCATAGGGGGGATATCCTGCTGGGGGGTAAGGACCGGATGAGTCATGTCCTCCATAGCCTGCTGCCAGACCCTTCTCTCCAGAGGGAGGATATCCTGCTGGCGGATAAGGACCAGGTGTGTCATGTCCTCCAGGGCCCACTGCATGACCCTTCTCTCCAGAGGGAGGATATGCTGCAGGAGGATAAGGGCCAGATGTGTCATGTCCTCCAGGGCCCACTGCATAACCCTTCTCTCTAGAGGGAGGATATGCTGCAGGAGGATAAGGACCAGATGTGTCCTGTCCTCCAGGGCCCACTGCATAACCCTTCTCTCCAGAGGGAGGATATGCTGCAGGAGGATAAGGACCAGAGGTGCCATGTCCTCCAGGGCCCACTGCATAACCCTTCTCTCCAGAGGGAGGATATGCTGCTGGAGGATAAGGACCAGATGTGCCATGTCCTGCAGGGCCTGCTGCGAAACCCTTCTCTCCAGAGGGAGGATGTGCTGCTGGAGGATAAGGACCAGATGTGCCATGTCCTCCAGGGCCCCCTGCAAAACCCTTCTCTCCAGAGGGAGGATATGCTGCTGGAGGATAAGGACCAGATGTGCCATGTCCTCCAGGGCCTGCTGCATAAACCTTCTCTCCAGAGGGAGGATATGCTGCTGGAGGATAAGGACCAGATGTGCCATGTCCTCCAGGGCCCCCTGCAAAACCCTTCTCTCCAGAGGGAGGATATGCCAGATAAGGACCAGATGTGTCATCTCCTCCAGGACCTGTTGCTGGATAAGGAGGGGCAGAAGCACTATAAGGAGAGTGCTGCTGTTGTCCTCCTGCCTTGTCTTTAGTTGCATCCTTCTGCCATTATTAAAATGCAGATTCTTAGATGTCAATTCAAAAAATGCTGAAATTCCTGACACATGAGGCAGCCAGCTTTAGCTGATACAATATAATGGTAGATCCAATTATATACAAGCCCATGAACAAGAGCTAGCTTTTTATTCCATTTGGTGTCATCCTACTGACTTCTCAACCCAATCGTTTATGCCTTGGTTACTTTGTTCCAATTTTTCTAATGTTTCCCACCATGAAAATAGCCTCAAATTATGAAAAGCTTACAGTGAAGTGAATGATCAACCTCAACTCCCCAGCATTTCTGTCAATTGCAACAATTACAGTGAATGATCCTTGTCCAAACAAGCTCAATATCTGGATTGCTCCTGCCAAAGAGCTTTAAATAGCATACTGATGTATCATTCTGACAATGGCAATCAGCAGCACAATACAAGGGATCCAAGACTCCATCATGAAGAATGCAGGAGGCTACTGTTATGATCCTGCATCTAGATATTTTCAACCTTACATTCCTCTAGTCAGGATGTAAAGCACAAATGGATCAATAAGAGAGCTTACTTTCCACTTTGAGACTTTAGTGGCCATGTTGTGTCATCGTCACCCAATGACAGAGCCTTGTCCAGCAGAATCCTGCAGAAACAGAGAGAACTTGTCGTGCTTAACCCTGTGGACAGTTCTCATGTGATGGAAAAACTTTGGCAGCTCTCTCAACTGATTTGGAATGAACATCATTGTTCTATCTCAATCAATGAGAGATACTCATTCAGAGACAGGTCTCCAAATAGACAAAAGACTTTACCTGGCACTGCCAATGTGGTCATGTGAACTAATTGAGTTACTGTTCCATACTGATGCAGTCAGTTCTCGCACTCCCTCATCAAGGGGAACCACAAACTTCTCATTGAATGAGGGATTTCTTCCTCCATCTGCCATGCCCACAAAAGAACCAAGTCACATCATAAACTTTTTATCTCCTTGTGGGTGCCTTGAGCTTTAGCCCTTGACTCTGGCCTTCAAACAGGCTGGTTTATTCATCAGATGCTCTGTGGACATACATGACTACCAGCAGCCTTAAGTGAAACAAATCCAACATCCAGCTACAAATCTGAACTTATGAAGAAGGTCAGTTAAAAATATGATCTTGCTTGAAAATATCCTATGATGAACTGCTCTGTTGGTTTCAGCTGTTCTCTGTGCAAATAAAAGCTGTAAGGAGAGCTAGGCTTGATTTAGATGGTACTTCAAAAGAAGCTAGAAAGAATACAGAGTTGTAGAGCACAGCAAGAAGACTCTCACCATTTGGACATTCTTTCAAGCATCCAGAAAAATGTGTTCAAGATAAGGTGATGGTTTGTAGTAAGTGGACTAACAGTTCTAACTGCAGACGATGGTCTGGTCAGTGGCAAAGGCAATTTTGGAAATTATGCAATGATCTGATCTTACTTCAGACTGGATGGTTGGCATTTAACCTAAGAGCATCCCTAGCAGTGCTCAGTATGTGACCCTGCACAAATATTTCTCACATCCAAGTTTACTTATTTACTTTTTTGCAACCCCAACCATAAAACTAAATATCTCTCATAAGAATTGAGAAATCTCCATTCTCTCAATTAAGAAAAGGCAAAGTGAGGTTAACACTTCTTCAACCAGCCACAGAGAATTCCAAAGAGGGAG
>Ga0116231_10003347_pt1 | contig 33422 bp, 24 predicted proteins | sample S1TSphgellanicum_2_FD_89695 | JGI IMG/M metagenome (GOLD analysis project Ga0116231, IMG submission 89695) | Host-associated microbial communities from peat moss isolated from Minnesota, USA - S1T2_Fd - Sphagnum magellanicum MG | ecosystem: Host-associated > Plants > Peat moss > Unclassified... | reverse complement strand
GTTCCTGCCTGTGGTGTGCTGGCGGTAAAACACACGAAAGGACCCCCCCCCCCCCCCCCCCCCCCCCCCCACCCACCAAATCTGCAGTCCCCTCTTTCTTGAATTAGTCTCAAAGCTCAGACGTCAGTTTAGCCGTCTCCCTGGAAGAAGAAAATCACGCTCCCCAACACCGAGCGCAGCCTCTCTCATCCTGTATCTTCTCTCTCTCTTCTTCTGAGACACCGAAGTTTTTACCATCGTTCATTTTTGTCCGAGAGATTCCTCGTTGGTGATTCGTTGAAGATTAGATTCTTCGTTGGAGATTCGTTGGAGATAGATTCTTCGTTCATTTTCCTTGAGATTCCTCGTTAGAGATTCGTTCGCGGAAAGATTCTTCGTTCATTTTCCGATAGATTCCTGGTTGGAGATTCGTTCGCAGATAGATTCTTCGTTCATTTTCCGATAGATTCCTGGTTGGAGATTCGTTCGCAGATAGATTCTTCGTTCATTCTCCGAGAGATTCCTCGTTGGAGATTCGTTCCGATAGATTCTTCGCTGGAAATTCCTCGTAAAGGTTCTTCATTCATTTTCCGAGAGATTCCTCGTTGGGGATTCCATTCTCCGAGAGATTCTTCGTTCATTTTGCGAGAGATTCCTCGTTGGAGATTAGTTCTCCCATAGATTCTTCATTGGAGATTCGTCTTCCTCTAGGAGATTCTTAGTTGCTATACATTTCCATTGTGTGTGTGTGTGTGGGCGCACATTACTGTTTCTCTATGGAGAGTTTCAAAGAATCTCCAACGAAGAATCTATCGGGAGAGCGAATCTCGGGGAATCTCTGGGAAAACTGAATCTCCAACGATGAATGTCTCAGAGAATGACGCTTTTTTCAGATCGAGCAAACTGTGTTTGGCAACAAGGGGTGTCGACAAAGTGACGATGACGACGGATGAGAGCTGGAGAAAAAGGGAAAAAAAGAAGCTCCTTTGTTTGCATCACAATTTCAGGTTTTGCAATGGGAAGTTTTATTCTGATGTCACAGCAGTTATTGTAAATTAAAGCTTTGGTTTTTCCCCTCTTATATGAAGTGCAGATTGGATGGCAGCAGCAGCTCATGTACTAGTCTCCTCCTCCTGCTGCTGCTACACTGCTGTGAACCAGAGCTTTGCCTTGATTGTGAAGAAGCAGGCACGAATTGCACCTGGGAAGCTTATTCTTCGTGATACTCAATGGCTGACACCAGCAAGCCTGGGTGAAGAAAATGATGATGATGATGATCATCATCATCATGTGAGCGTGAGGTCAAGCCATGGACTGAGAAAAGGAATCTCCAACAGAGAGATTATTACATGTAAATTACTTTGTGTAGCGGCAAAGTCCGGATTCCTTACAGCTCTGCAGAGGCTTGAGGTTCCTCATAACCATGTGCAAAGAGTTGCTTATGCAGCTGCTGCTACGGCTTCGTGCAAAGCGTTGAGTGAAAGCTCAAGCGCTAGGCAGCAGAAGGGCGGCGATGTCGATGAACCTAATTTTGGGGGTGGGGGTGGTGATGGAGACAATGGTGGCGAGGATGGAGACGAGAAGAAGAAGGATATTAACGACGGAGAAGATTTGCAAGAGAAGAAGAAAGAGGGGATCAGCGGATGGCTACCAGGTTGGATCAATCTTTCCACCGAAGATAGCAAAACCATTCTTGCGGCTTTTACTGTTTCTCTTGTCTTCAGATGGTTTATTGCTGAGCCCAGATACATCCCTGCTCTCTCCATGTATCCCACCTTCGAAGTTGGCGACCGCATCATCGCTGAGAAGGTATGTAGGTATGACGATGATAGTTCGACAATAGCAACAAACTCTTCCTTCCTTCCGTCCTTCCTTTCTTTCTTCTTCAGCAGATTCGGACCAATGTCGGTGGTGACCTAATTAGGGTTAGGGTTTCAGATTTGCAGAATGCAAACGTACCTTTTCAAATATAAAAGAAACTGGAAATCCAACAATGTTAGTCTCTGAAACTATGATGTTTAGATCAAGTTTCAACATCTTTGATGAGTTTTCTGTTGCAAATTAGAGCGAAAAAAACCCTAAATCAGGGTTAGGGTTTCAGGTTCCAGCAGAATGTAAGTACAGTAGAACCTCTATAAACTATAAACTGATCCCCCCAAATTTTATAACCTCTCAAATTTTATCACTCCAACCCAGTCCATCAATGGGATCAGGCAAAAATTTTATATTCTTATAACTTATCACTTTTCCTCTTTCCCAACAATTTTATAATTTTATAATTCGTTTATTTCTCGATCAGTTATGGTGGAAATAGCTAGTGATAGGCCTCTGTTTAAGATTATTCTGGTGGAGATGGCGTACTCTATCACTCATCTTCACAATCGAGTCAACAAAAGCAGGATCTGTACCATGTATATCTAATTTAGGGCAAAGTGTGAAGTGCACTGGAGGGACAATACTCTGGTTACAAGCAAGTTCAGAAAAAAAGTGCTGGACTTCAAATTTTTTCACCCTTTTTCTCTGTCAAAAACGGGTTGCCTTGATGATCAAAAATGCAAAGAAAATGGGAAAAAAAATCAGCCTGCAACTTTTGAACCCTGCGCCTCACAGTTCCAAACTCTCCCATAACTTATAACCTCTCAAACTTTATCACTGGCTGCTGGTCCCTGGGTGATAAAATTATAGAGGTTATACTGTACTATGGTTAGCTATCGAGTATATGTTTAATCAACAAGCCTTTCTTTCATCTTTTTAACCATATTTTTTATCGTTTGGCCATGAATTCGAACTACTAGTGTCAAACTAACAAGATGTGACAGTGGTAATCAAATTTGATGATCTTAATTTGTGGATTCAAACGTGTGAATAGTGAGTTGTTTTGTTTTGATGTGTTATGCCAATGGCCATTGAAAATTTAGCAATTTCCCAACATTAAAATATGTTGCATTATGCCACAATTCTAAAGGTGGTTGTTAATTTCAAATTTGTAGATTTGAGTTAGGGGATTATGTATACCTATAGTAAATAGCATCAACTATTTTGAATGTGATTATAGGACGTGTTATTCGTCATGTGTGGAAGTATCTACCTTTTGGAGTGTTACTAGTGGAATGTTGAGATGGTTAAACATGGGAGGATCACTTGTGCAATTGTGCGCCATGTCATCTTCCTAATGTGGATGATCAAATTGACTCATTTTTAACAATGGTTTTTGTTAGCTTATGATGTATGTTCTGTGCGCAATTTTTAAAAATCACCATTATGTTGATTTGTGATCCTTGTTCCCGAAGTTGGCATATGGGATGTCTTATGCCAACTTTGGAGGAAATGCTAATTGGCAAATGGTTTTACCTTCAATGCACCAAATAAATATAAATTTTTAAAGTTGAATAATATAATTAACCTCAAGGTTTTTTCCCATAGTGATTCACATTTGGTTGGAAATTTGAAGGATTATAGTTAAGTGACTAAGAATGGGGTTCATATTTGCACCTAACTTAAGTACTGGTCCTTTCACTTCATAACCCAAATGTTCATCCATGGTGAATTTCCATTAGGTAATTCAACATTGTTTTCTAGCTTAAGGGGACTTTACCCCCAAATAAGGGCATGGTTAGGACATTGTGTACCATTAGGGTATTTTGATGTTGTGTTTTATCTGTGTGGTGACAACGATAGTTGTAGGTGCCAACATAGGATTGCACAACAAAGACAATCAAATTGTTTTTAGAGCTTTAAAGGTCTTTTCATGCATGATATGTTCACAACATGATGGCTATCTTGTTGGATTGATGCTTCAAGGCTTGCACATTGTGAAAAACTTGGTGAGATGAAGGAATGCAATCTAATTAACATTTAAACATGATATCAATGTTGTCATTCCTCTTTTGATGGTATGTTTTCACCAATTGAACCTTACTACCAATGCACATACTGTAACAATAGTTGATGTTGCGAGATTAAATCTCGAAAAAAATATGTTTGATTGGGGGCTTCGATTGAAGAATCTTTTCAAACACAAATCATTGAAGAATTATCTTTGTTTAGGAAGCTTTATATTCCCTCATCTACATGTGTGGATCCATTAGCTTGGTGACGCATTCATGAGGGTTAAATTTTGAATGTTTGTTTCTTTGCAAAACAAATCCTTGGAATCCCAAGTTCACAAATAGAAATTGAATGGATGTTTAATTTTGCTAAGGTATTATAGCTCTAAGGTGATGTCCCTTACAAGTGGAGAACATGGACCAAATTATTACTATGGTGAAGAATTGACTTGATGACATGGGTGCCAATTGCAAACCAAAGTCAAGCTTGAAGCAATACTTGAAAATGGAAGAATATTTGGTAGAGGAGAACTATGAGTTGATTCAAGAACATAACTTTTTTGAAGAATTGCAAGTTGACAATGATTAATTTTGTGAAGTTAGGGTGAGTTTGTGTGGGGGTGTGGTTAGGGTACGGAACTTGTGCTACAATTGGGCAACTCTTCATAAAATTGGGGTTCAATTCTCGCACACATTACTTTTTTTTGGATTTTGTTCATGCTAGTTCTAGGAGGCTAGATTGTACTCTTGTAAGTTTTTTTTGGTAAGCAATAGAATTGAAATTTTGATATGCATAGCCTTTGTGCATATCCATCATGTTTTTAAATTTGAAAACCAACTTATTCATAACCAGCAAAGGACTTTTTCAAAAAATGAATTTGTAATGAGTTGATGCAATATATTGAATTTTCTTTGGAATACATATCCTTGCTTGTAAAAACAAAATATTACGCTTTGTCAATATCAATAGCCATGGGATAGCCCTAAAAGTTGATAACCAGATAACACTGGTCCTTACCCATCTAACAAACCAGTGAATTTTTGCTTTTATAAATGGACTACTGTGATTCGTTTGAGAAGAGAGAAGGTACCTTACTAGTAAGGTGCCCTCCTCTATTGAGGCAGAAATTTTATGGAGGCTAAGGCACCTTCCACATATATTCAAGAACCTCTAAAGGTTCTTTTGGCGTTGGCAGTGCCAATGCTAATGCAAAGTGACAACTAATAAAGGCTCTTGAAATGTGAATTGGTGGTCAAAAACTGGTTACACCTTGGAACAGGCCCAGGAAAATCCCATTACCACCATATGGAATGGCAGCTTGCCCTATTGGGCTCACCACATTCCTAGGTGGAATGGTTCCGTTCCATAGTACAAGAAAGCAATAGAAGAAAGAAGAAACTGAAATGGAGAAAGCAAAGATTGAAGTCTTTATTTTAGTTGTTAAGCGCATAATGTCTAGCAAAGGCCCATGAGAAAAATGAAGCTTCAATTATTGATAATGAATAACAGATCAAGCTGGAAATTGATATAGAACAGCTGATCCAACTAGGCTGAAGTAGTGTTCAAATTTGACAAAAATGTCATTCATAGGCCAACTTGAAAGAGCCTTTCAAGTGCTCTTTCAAGTGACTGGTGTAAACTAGAATTGAAAGAAAAGCCCTGTATAACAAGGTGTGTTATACATAATGGCCCTGCCATTGATTTAATATCAACAATTGATATTTATGATAAATTGGTCATAGATAGCGGGAAAGTAAAAAATAAATCTATTTTAATGTACATTGTGTTGTTGTAAAAGAAAAAAAATTCATGATCTTTTCTTTCATTCTTTTACATCACATTCGTTATGAGGAACCCTAAAGGGATCTCACATTGAATGATGACATGTTCTAGGAACCTATTTAAACATTTAGAATTTTGTTACCAAACCAAAACCAATAGCGAAATGTCATAACATAATTTTTTATTTTTTGCAAATCTAATGACTTTTTCCTCAAAAAAGAAAGTGACTAAATATTTTCTTTTCATATTTATTTTTCACATTTGTGCAAAATTTCAAACCAGGAAAAAAGACTCATCATGGCATGTGTATTTGAATGTTTTTAATAACATTGTCACATATCAATTTGTGCTTATGATGGGTGCCATAACAATTTTTGGAGAAAGTATTTTCATATTTAGTTTTGTGATTATGGATTGATGACAAAGTCAGTTGGGCTGGGTGCACATTTGAGGAGGTGGCAGAGAAAACAAAATGTCAAAATATGAATGTGAATTTTTTTCAACCAAATTAAGATGAATAATCTCACCTAGTTGATAGGGGCAAAATCCCTTGAAGCTACTATATTCTATAATGATTCTCAACAAAAAGACAGGGATGAGAACCCATCCACAAGAAGTACAAGGCAAAGAGCAGCCCAGAAACATTTGTCACAAAGCACATAATATTTAGGACACCACTAATACACTCAGAAAATAGAGACCATAACATTCGAAAGAAACCATCTGCCACAAATCAACTAGCAATGGAGGTACACTAGATGGAGGTACAGTAGCTGTGATGTGTGGAAGAAATGAAGAATGCCTCCCAAGTGCGACAGCAAGCTGTAAAATCACTATGGCCTCCGCATGCTGGAGGGTAGAGTTGTAAATTAGAATTGAAAGACTAGAGTTGTGTGGTTCTTTGATTTTTCTGTCAATAGCCTTCTGGTTCCAGTTCTTTTGAAATATTCTGGGATCAACAGAACCTCCAGTTCTGCGTTTTTAAAAAACAATTTGGCAAAAAATTAGCAGTTTTCATTAAAGAACCTATACTTTAGGGTCGGTTCTTTGACCCAGTTATTTGATTCTCTTAGGACCCCAATTAATGGCACAATCCGGTTCTATGATTTCTGAGCATCATCAGCTAAGGACAGAACCTGTTAATTGATACTGTGAGAGACCACTGGTCAAGGGTCTGTATACCTGGCCCTTACCCACCGGTTCTTTCTTTGAAAAAGAGAGATGGCTCAACACTGTATGCCAGTCCACTCTCTAACAAATTTAAATTCAAACAACCTTCGAGGTTCTTAAAACTTCCCCAAAAAAAAATTACCATCAGATATTTGTCAAATGGTTTTCTCTAATATCATAACGGCCAGCTATGTGAAACCATTTCTTTGATTAGGGTTATATGAATAGAAAAATTAACTAGTTAGTAATTGTCAACAAAACCTAACCCTTAATGATAAACTCTAACCATAACCTAAATCCCCAACCGGAGACCTGTGAGTTCTCAAGCATGGCCTGATACACCTGAGGTCACTGATTCTTTCCCAGAACTGCTCTACTGGTTCTTTCAACTGACCAGATATCTGTTATGGTTGCCTCCGGCAAATACCTTGGAAAGAACCGCCCATGTATCTGATGGGTATCCAACAGGTTCTTTCATGTAATTTAGAACTGCCCAATAGTAAAAATACCATGGTCAAGAAGTTGGGCCACATTGAACCAGCACACCATCCATTGGATGCCTGTTAATTACTCAGTTATAGATGAACCTCAAATGAGTTAGTATATGGTTTCACCTTGGTAACCAATTATGAGAAATAGGTCTCATATATAGGTAGATAGGTAAGAAAATATGTAAATACTAGGTAAGTAGATGGTTTATACATAGGGAAGGATGGCTGTTTTTACAGCCTACCTACTAACAACCTGCTTGTAGCTTGTTGGTCTTGTGGGTTGTTAGTAGAAAATTAAGCAACTGAGGTAACCACCATGGTTAGCTAATGAACTGGAACCCAACAGAAAACTGTTTCCTGATCACTTACCATCCATCCTTCATGGTGCACCCTGATTCAGTGTGGCCAAACCATAGGAGTCAGCACCCACCAGTGCACCATGAAGGATGGATGGTAAGTGGTCAGGAAACAGTTTTCTGTTGGGTTCTAGTTTCCTGAGCTAACCATGGTGGTTACCTCAGTCGCTTCTTTTACTACCTACCCATTAACAACCCACTAGCAGGTTGTTAGTAGGTAGGTAGTAAAAACTGCCCTTACCTATGTATAAACTATCTACTTATCTAATAGTTATCTATTTTCCTACCTATCTACCTATATATGAGACCTATTTCTCATAATTGGTTACATAATTGGTTACCAAGGTGAAACCATATACTAACTCATTTGAGGTTCATCTATAACTAAGTAATTACCAGGCATCCAATGGATGGTGTGATGGTGGGTGCTGGTTCACTGTGACCCTATGGGTTTCAGATAGCAGCAAGTGGCCAAACCATTTGGGAAGATGCAAAAGTGGTCCCATGATACTATTATATATTATCACTGAGAGTTGTGGTTTCCCACATTCTCAACATTTCTGTGCACAAAATGAAAAGAGAATCAGGGGCCAGCTGATGAAAAGTACCACCTACAACCTACCTCATGTGCACTTGGCTTCTGTGCTCCAAGTGTGTGATGCCAGTGGTCATAGGTAATGTTGTGTCTTCTCTTGCCTAGTGAAATGAGTTTTGTCTCCATTTTTGCTCTTGATTGTCATGAATAGAGAGGTACCCACAACTCATGGACTCGGTTAGGTACCAAGTTAGTTGAATAGCAGGTTTGTGCAGGGTCTTTGCCGAATAATTATTTAATTTTGAAAAATTGAAAAATAAAATATTATCGAATAAATCAAAAGATTCTTCATTTTGCTTCACAAAATTATTTTTTCGTAGTGATTTTTTTTTTTAAAAATTTCAGCATGTTGGAAAAATAATATAATTTGTGTCAAACCTGCTATTCAACTAGGGTATTTTGTGTAGGTGAAAATGTGAGACAAACACTGCTATGAAAAAACAAAACTTGACAACCAATGAAACAAGGCAGCAGGGAGCCAAGAGGACCATGTTTTTCAGTTTGGGGAGACAGAGGTGCGGACTGGGACTGATTTCTTGGAGATCATGTTTTGGGTTAGGGGAGAGAGGTCATATATATTATACGGCTATACTCCCCTTATTGAACTTGGCAGCCTTCTTGATTTGTGTTCTGCATGATTTTTGCATGATTCATGTTTTGTTGTTTTATGCTCAAAAACAAATTGGTATGTTCTGTTGTGGCCAAAAGAGGGGTAAATTAGAAACACAAAGCTTTCTTTCAATTGCTGGTACCATTGTCCATACCGACTGACACATACTTCTAATTCCTTAAACTGATCTACATCACATCTACTTTTAAACCCTAAGGCTTAGGTGAATCAGAACACTTTGGAATCACTCTCGTTGGGCATCCATAGACTAACTTATGGCATTGCTTTACACCCTTACTCATTGAATCCCGAAAGTTTTCACAAGGGAAGAATTCCAGTATCACCCCAATCCCAGAAAACCCCAATATCAACAATTTCCATCCCAACCTCAAATGATTGAACTGGTTGCAAATCCCAAATTCAAAGCACCAACTGAAGCATTCACTTCCACTCATCCCAACTCCCCAATTTCGTCTCACTAGATACAATGCAATGAAGGAAGTTGCTCACAAATCCTCTAATATTTTGCATCATTTTCACCACCATCCTATAACAAGCTTACTACATAGAATTTAGTATCTCTAACACAGCAAAATTGCAGAGAACAATACTATGCACCAAGAGCATCATCTCTCCATGCATTTCAACTTACACTAATTCTACCTTTAGGTACCAAACATACAGTTCAGCCATCGAATATTTAGCTCTTTTTTCGTCATTTTTTAACCAACCACACTCGTTTAGTAGAACCACCATCCTTCAAAAAGCAACAATTGATCATCCTTTTGTAATCCAATCCACCAATCAAAAACTTGATCCCACAAGACATCATGAAGAACAAAAACCAAAACCACATAGCTAGCAAGTTCATCCTCCAAACAAGGTGCCCACATTTTCCTCTCTCCATGAAGGTAGAACTTGCAAGCATAAACAAAGCAAACACACACTATACTGAACAATGCCTGATCAACATGCTCATGAACAATCACATTGCACCATCAATCGCCAGGTTAAGGCAAAAAGTGGTTAACCTTTTTAAGGTTCCTTATAGGTCACACTATAGCTCTTCGTGCCATTTGAATCCACCACCATAGGGAAGTAGGATCTAATTAATACCATTAGTCTACTTCATACCATTTGAAAATGTTCTATTGAATGGGGTTTAAAAGATTTTAAAGGCAAGAGAAAAGAGAAGGAACAAGGGAGTTGGTGACCACCTAGATGCTAGTTTAGTGAACTAATGATAATGAACTCCTAGTAGTTTTTTTGAATTAGATTACAAAACATTTTCAAGCCTATTTTGAAACTAGTTTTTTTTTATGATGATGATGATGATGACTTATTTATAAGAAAACAAGTTCCTACCTTTGAACGCCTTAAAAATATAACTAATGTAATTTTTCCATTTGGTCCCATGATCCTTTACAAGGATATGCTTTTTATGGTCCCATAAATTTGACAACAAAAGGACATGAAAATATATGGGACATGAAAAGGATATGCACTTAAACCTTCCATATATTTTCATGTCCATTTTTTGTAAAAACATCAATCACCATTTGGCCACATTTTGTATCACAATCTTGAACCACAAAGGTTCATTTACATGATATTCTTTCCATGAAACAAAATTTTCATGTTCGTGTTTCAAATTTGATCTAGTTTCAATGTCTAACTCATCCTTTTATTAAGTGAGGTAGTTTTGGATGATGAAAGCTTGCCAATCATCAATAGAACCAAACACCCAAAAAAGAGGGAAAAAAATAGGTACAAGAAAAAAAGACCCAAGTTTTCGCAAATACAATAACCTCCAAAGGAGGCCCACCACTAGGGGAACAAGAACAAATCAAATACCCAAATGCTCCCCCCCAAAGTCGTGAAAAACATATTAGATACAAAAAATGGAGGAACACCTAAACACCTAGCCTAGAAGAACCTTCACCTATAGTAACAATACATTTTGAAATAAAGGTCACCTATGTTTGTTGCAATGCCATCAACAGATTCTACCTATAAAATGAATGTAAATCTAAAAGAAGAAGGTTTTCAACACCTTTTGTTTTCCATGCCATGTTATCACATTGATGAAAAACTCATTGACATGTTGATGCAAACACCCAAAGACCTCTACAGTTAAAGAGAAAAACATGTCCATTGGATATCAATCACAATGAAAATTATCCTTAACTTGAATTATGATTGTTGCAACAACCCATGAAATAAAGTTACCTATGAAATCAAATTTACTTGAATGGGGTTAGCAATGATGACATTACCCAATGTCCAAAACACCATCCACCAAAACTACAACATCAACTTGCCAATTAAAAGAGTGAAAGGTAAGCAACAAAAAAATCTGGGTTTAAATCACATAAAACGCAAAATTTTCCATCCCTTGCAATAAACGCAAAAACATCCTATGCAACATCATGGAAATTTGTCTTCTCCCCACCGTGGTTGCAATGAAAAGTTTGAGTCCCATAAGGTCCAAAAGTTGGCCACAAATGTATTGTAATAAACCAAAGGCTAAAGGATGAGGGAGTCTGAATTAAAAAGAAAAAAATCATTGGGCAAACAAATAGCCATGCCCTTGCACACAACCCCGCACAAGATTTCAAACACATTCAATGTGAATCAAAAAACAAATAAGAGATGATGTTTAAAAAATGGTCATGCAATCTCTTTGAAATATTTTCCTAAAGTTGATCTACTTTTCTTTCTACCCATTGCTTGAATGAAGTACACACGTTGCCACCACTAAGGAAGAAGTTCCCATGTCAACATCAAGTGGGCTTGAAAGGATAATGATCTTGTACTATTTGTTCCTATTGCTTTCAATAAGAATGGACGAAAGTCCAACAAGAATTTAAAGGTTATGACATGGGTAACAAAAGCCTAACTCCTTCGATAAGTCATTGCCCTTTACAAAGATGAGACCTAACCCTTCATTAGAAATGAAGAGACAAAACTTGTTGATAGACTAGGGAAGCCTTTTGTTTAGTTTCCTTTGCTTTTTCACATTAAGATCTCCCAAATCAATGGTCCCTTGGCTAGGTTCTTAGTACTAGGATAATACCTATGTTGATACAACAACAAGGTGCCTTATATATATAATCATATATGGCATCGAAAATAATAATACTTAAAAATTTGGCACTATATTAAATAATGAAATTAGTGGGCTTGAAAGGTCCTTTTAGATTTTGGCATATTTTAGAATTTTTGGCAACTCCAAAAACTACTTGTTTAGTGCCTAACCAACCTAGGTATTAGGGTATGAGAAAGGTCTCAATGAGTACAAGTGTCTAAAAAGATTTCGAATACCGTTATAACAAGTAGGTGTTTGCCAAAAGGAAAATGAATAGAAAATACAAATGACGAAAAAACATGCATGCTTTAATGAAGATACAAAAGGAAAATTTGTAAGATTCAACCAACTACAAAAGAAACAAGGGTTGGCAATCAATTGGAAGGATAGATTTACACTGTTTCTTAGGTGCAAGGAGCACAACTTTGACATTTAAATGACTTAATCTTTGAATTTGCACTTTGCAACATCGGCTAAAATATGAAATGGGAACATGCTCTACATGGACATCCACCCAAAGAACATGAGGTTTGGAAGAAAATGTAGGAATGTTATTTGCAAATAAGCAATTAAGGTAGAACAATTGATGAATGATCACTTAAGCGTTCAGGGTAGGTTGGATCCAAGGGGAGAGTTCCGTTGGAGGGGAGAGCTCCGTTGGTTCTAATGTTCCAACAAAACTTCAACCCCTCCTATTGGCACATCTGGCACATTAAAAATCATAAAAAATGGACTAGAATTGAAAAACTTAAGGCCCCCCAAAGTAGAGGGTGTCAAGAATTCAAAAAAAATCACTAAACACTACATTGCCTAAACCCGATCACCCAAAAAAAAATTTGTATGTTGTTCTATTGCTATTAGAATTCAAAGATGATATTTAGAATTCACGGTGATGCTCCTATAGCACTTTAAATCATTTTAAACCAACAAGAAATGAGAAAGTTAGAAGCTTTGAAAGTAGGAGGGGTCCAAAGAGAAGAAAAAAAACGAGTTTTGTGAGTCAAAAAGCTTATTTTTCTTCTTGTTATCTTTTCATTACTCCTTTTCATTTGCACTTCAAAAATGATTTCTAGAGCTTGAGGTAGTGATCCCATAACATTTTTAATCACTCAAAATGAAGCATAGATGATGAAGATCTAAAGGAGTTATGTGATAGGGCAGTGATCGCTGATGGGCAATTCTACCCTACTTGAAAAGGTAACATGTTGAAAAACTTTCAAAGTTAGGTCACTTGTTATCAAGGTAATAGGTTTCATTCAATCTGATTGCATTATGATCTTTGGTGGCTGCAAATCTACATGGTTAGTGATTGGTGTACAATAATTGTTTGGTGGGAAACAGGTTATTGAAACAACAGGTAGATCATGGAATGTTCAAGAATTTTGCAACTAACAATACTTGGTTGTCTTGAGCTAGGGCGCTAAGTCGACTTGCTTGGGGTTATTTTGATTGTGTGCTACCTGTAGATCTGATTAAGCAAGGATGCATCATTTAAGAAAGATAGATGAGAGACATAAGAGCTAAGATTTGCTTGGATGCTTAGAAGGCCACTAGCAAAATGTATGGGGTGTGGGAATAGTGGGCATATGCAAATTGTTTGGAAATACCTAGTCTTGACTGTTCAGAAAACTTGATTTCGGATAGCCAAATATTACTCATCATAATGGGCTGCAATGTGCCAAAAACCCTACAAGGGAGTTCCAATATCACCTATATGATTTAAAAAAGTCATATTGGTGTTTGTTTGTCGGAGTCCTTTGTACTTAGTACTGACACTACATACTTTCTCTGCCCCTTGTACATGCACATAGAACATAAACCCCCCTTACAAACCTCTTGGGAGAAAATTATGGTGAACAGTAATGAAACTCTTGTTGTACTAAAAATATTTGTTTACACTAAAACCAACCTACTTCTTTGCTGGACTGGCCCTTCATGAGGCAAATTTTGTGGTCAATATTCCCCAAAATAATTGAATAGCCTAGCAAAAAAGCTTTGTGTAGATTTTACAGAGCCCATTGAGTTTTTCTCCTTCCAAGTAACAAATATGGCCTCACAAGAGCCCTTGAACTAGCCTTGTCTTATTATATGATTTTTTTTATACAGTTTATATTATATGGAAATCTCCCAAGTTCATTGAATATGTTTTGTTTTTTAGTGATTTTCTTCCCTGGAAACATCCTTGCTATGTTAAGTGAGGTACTGACAATGTCATGGACTTGGACAAACAAAACTCAGGACAAGATGTGAAAGTAGACTTGGCAAGATGTTAAACATCCCTCTACGAACTTTACGGGTATCACTGTCAGTATAGACTTGACAGATGCACAATGTCAACTGCGTATCACATGGATCCAAAGTGCAGAGATAGCTTGAAAGCTATTCGTATTGGCTCCATGATATGCATAAAACCCACAAGGTCCCCCAAAAAATCTTAAATAAGTTATTCCACTTCCTCATGATGTAAATCTGCCACACTTTATTCCAACTTGCCAATCATCCTTAAATCCAGGAATGATGCTTTTTCCATGTTTCTCCCACTTCCTAAAAAGTTCCTTTTGGGCAAGTTGACCATGGGAGTATGGGACCCTGTTCTTTTAAACAACAATAGCGTTCATGATACTAAAAGTGTTGACTTCACATTGTGTGCAAAATTCAGCATACAAAAACCCCAAGGTAAGTGACCTTTCTTGTAAAAGACCATCGAGTTTTCTAACATATTTGCAGGGCATCATGTTCCAAAGCCGACTTTGATCTCCCAGAAATGCCAGGGCATTCCATTTTCAAGATGGGCTCTTCTATCCAACGCAAGCATCTCCCATATTTTCACAGGGATCTTTCGTTTTTATTAGTCCTGTCTGTTGTTCATTAGGAAATTTCTTGGATAATCATGTCAGTCAAAACATAAAGAAAAATTATTAATATCAAAAAAGATTCAAGTTGGTAAGACCCTCTGTCAAGGGCTTTACATGTAAGGGAACACCCTCAGCTGCACTGTGGGCCTTACCAGAATAAGGGCCCATTCACAAGACAGAGCTGAGGTGGGCCCAATTCCAATTGTGCCCACAGCCAAGGGCATTGCACGGCATAAAATTTGAGAGATTTTTATTTTTCATTTATTTCTGCTGATACCCATTGTGTATATCCTCTGAGTATCACGGGAAAAAACAGCACACAGAATTTTGGAAAATGGAATGTCGACATGTGCTAGCATTTCAATTTTCAAAATGGCCTGTGGGTTCTTTATTCTCTATAAGCATGCATTCTTGTGCTCAAGTTTATGGTTACTAGCCAAAGAGATCTTAGTCTTTTCTGAGAAACCTTTTGCAGGTCCCATAGGCTCTTAGTAAGAAGGTATCAACTATCCAAGGAAATCTTGGTCTCTCCAAAAACTTTAGAGGTTCCCCCTCTCCCCACGGCCACCCCTATGTATGTATCTTGGTCTCCCAAAGTTGAAGCGGAGAAACTACATGAGGAAGGCTGTAATGCTTTCCACTTGTACAAGTCTAAAATTTCTTTGATCTCACCCAGTTGGGAAATCCAAAACTTTGGGGACCCTCAACACCCATGTAAGTACTAAGTACTTCCCGAAAACCCTGCTCCACACACACTTTCTGATACGCCCATGCAGAGAGGATGGTATAAGTGGCCCCAATAAGGAGGGCCACCTTTCATGAGAAAAAACATAAAAAGGTGTTAGCGAATTCATGGTGATTCCAAAATGGCTATGAACTTGGCTGAGCAGAAAAAGTGAGTAACCCATCTCAATCATTTCCACCAATGACGTCACAGGCTTATTGAAAGGAAAGCACTTGCTTTATGGCGTCTCGGTTGGTGTGCACACTTTTATATAGTGTGCTTGCAAGGTCTTGAAGATGTTTGACAAGATTCCCTAAAATGAACTTCTTTTTGCAGACTAGTTGTAGAGAACTAGTTGTTGAGAAAAGAAATCGATCTGAATTTCATAGGTTCATACAAGTGTTGATCAGGTATATAGATGACCATCTAGTATCAATACGAGTATAAAGGACCTTACCAATGTTGTGTTGTAGGGTTAGATATGGGGGGTTCAAGTTCATGTGACTTGAACTCATGTTGACACCCTTTTGTTGGAACCAACACAAAGATCAGCCCATGAAACTATTTTTTGCTAGATTTGGAACTGAAATTAGACACATGAAAAAACATTCTTGAACATAATCTTCAGGCAAAAAGTTGATTTTAAAAAATAAATTGATAAGTAAGTTAAGCATTGTAATTACATATGAATTCTATCTAATTGTTGTCTCCATATTTATATAAACCCTTGTTATAATTTATTATGAAGTTTTGTACCCATACAATTTCTAGCATTAGGAGTGCGTAGTATGTACATAAAATCAGATTTAATTATTCAAATGGGCTTGAAAGTTCTTGAGTTTTAAAAATATGTTAAAATTAAAATTAAAAAGGTTTAAAAATTGAAAGATCCAGGCTCAAATCCCCCACCCGAAGAACCTTCCAAAATGGGGATTGGATGATGAAACCTTGATAAACTTTATAAAACAAAGCACCCAACATAGGGGGAAAAGAAAAACAAAGAAAAAGGACCCAAGTCCAAGTCAAAAGTTAAAAAATTTAAAGGGGTCACAAAGGGGCAAAGGAACAAATTATGTTTCAAAGCCCCCACTAGTTGCAAGAAGCATATTGAAAAAGGAAAGGGAGGGAAATTTGACAATGTAGTAACCTTAGAAGAGTCGTCACCCGCTACAATGGTGCACTTCAAAATAGAAATTACTCATGTTCTCTACGAGGCTATCACCATTCTTTGCTTATAGAAGGCATAAATAATTGCCAAAGGAGGTCATGGGTGCCCTTTGCTAGCCATACCATTGACATGACTTATGCTTTTGTAAGTGCCATTAGCTAATAACAATGATGTGAACCCATTGACAAAAAGACTCAAAGGAAGGTGGTGGAAGGATATGGGTTTGTTCACATGAAACATGAAATCATGCGTCTTTCACAAGGCAAAAGCGTTTCAAATCACATTGTGGGATGCAATTTATTTCCCACCATGGGAGCAATGAAGAAGGTGGGTCCCTATAGGATTTTAGAGCTAGCCACAATGTAATGGGTCACCTCAAGAGTTAAAGGATGTGGGAGGTCTAGCTTGGTGCACAATGCAAAAGAAAAAATATCAAAAGTTAAACGAAAATGTGGAATGATTGGGTGAGCAAAAAGTTAAACACTTACCCTCGTGCCCATGCAAGACCTCAAACATGCACAATGTGAAGTAGAAGCCATGTCAAAAATGATGTTGGGGAAAAAATGGTTTTGCAATTTGTTTAAAATGCTTTCTTGAAGCTAATATATCCCCTTTCAATAAAATGCATGAAAAAAGGAACGCATATCATTATGTTGAGGGGAAGGAGTTCTTGCACCAAGGTCAAATGGGCCTAAGGGGGAATGGATTGGAATTGTTGGCACCTATCACCTTTAATAAAAACAACAATGGCAAATGCAATAAGTGCCCAACTCCCAAACAAGGCACTAATGTAATGAGCTTTGTGGAAATGAAATTGATCTCTCACAAAAAATGGGGAAAAAAACCTATTGACACATTAAGGGAACCTATAGGCAAACCAAAGAACTTGAGCCCAAGAGTTTTCCCAAAACCTACACGAAGGTCAAATTGAAAGAGGTGAGTTGACATCGAAAGACTAATAAAAGAAAGAAACAACAAAATAACTATGGTCTATAAGCAAAACATTGAAAGAGGATCCCAAAAACAACTTGGACATCCCTTAACTTCATAAGCACCTTTGCATGGTGAACATGCTTGTTAATGCATCTTGCAAGAAAGAAAAAAAGAAAGAAGGAAACTCAAACAAAATGCCCAAAACTTTAATGCCATTTGATAGGCAACAAAAATCAACAAGATGAGAGAAACCAAGAGGCAAACAAAAAGCCAACCAAGTCAAACACCTGCAGGGCTAAACCACAAGTCCCACAAAAGTCAACTAAGAAACAATATGGCCAAAAAGAAAATGAACAATAGAAGTTGAACCAATGATGTGAATGTCATTTAAAAGCAAAGTGAAAATACAAGAACAAAAAACCCGTACAACATCACAATGCACAAAAATAGACCAACACACCAAAAAATTCAATGAATAAATTGCCCTAACACATGATCTCCAAAGAGTAGATGACTAATAAATCTCCCAAATGGGATGGTTGGAAGTTCTATTCAAAACAAAAAAAAATTCACAACAGTGAACCCTACATACCAGAATGGTATGACTTGTGGCAATTACAACCTTATTTTAATACTAATGTAGTTGGGATTAGGGAGCATGGTTGAGTATTCACTTCAGTAGGTAAGAATTACAAGTGCCAATTATAGTTATTAAGAATTGGATCCCAACGAAGACTATTCTCAAAATTGGAAGTGGAAATGTATTTTCTTTTAAAACTAGACGTGGAACTAGGTTCTTACTCCTACTTATGTATGGAATTGGAATTAGAATTAGAACCATAACCAAGGGATCATAACTAACAATTAATTGCTGCAGTTAAGGTTTGGTCAACAAGAACCATATCTAGACATTACTGTTTTTTAAAATATGAACTAAACTTGAAATCTTTATTTTCTTAAAAATTGATTTGAAATAGGATACTCAATTCTATTTATGTGTGGAACCACAACCAAGACCAAGACAATTCCAATTAAATTTTTAGAACCAAAATTTAAGGTTCCTCAACCACTCAACATAGATAAGGACCTAAGGTTAAACCAAGAATATATCTTCCTCATCAAGGCCAAAAATCAATCCTATAGCTAATACCAGGGCCAAGTTGTTATGAAAGTTTAATAAAAGACTCAATACCACAACCAGGCTAGTATGTAATTTTTAAAATACCAAACCCCAACAAAAATCCAATAAAAGATCGATGGTCAGAAACATCATAAGGGAGACAAAAAGGAAAGGCCAAAGAAAGGTGAAAATGTAAACAACCCATAAGAACCAAAAAAAAGGGAGAACTAGTCCTTTTCGTGGTAGGAAGTTATTTCACTCATAGCCCTTTTAATGTCACTTACATGCAAATTGTGAAATCTAATAGTAATGGGGGGTTTAAAACAAGCATCACCCACCAGCGCAATCTTCCTATTTATAGTAAAAGTTAAAGCACATTGAAGAATAATATTAATATGTTGCTTGAAAAATTAAATGTAAAAAAACAAAGATAAATGACCTCCCGATCATCTATCGTGGAAAAGATGAGCACACTCCTTGATGATATAATCCATATCACGTCTAGGTGCACCATGTGCCTCCGTGGCCATCAGAATAAAGTGGTGCCCCTCATGAAACCCTCTATATTTGTAGATCTTAGCAATGACATTAAGGTCTGCAACTGCACTTGCTAGTCGACTAATGACACTCAAAGCCACTATCTCTCGTGTTGGGTCAATAACCACCACATCACCAACGAAGACTTAGTCCTCTCAAGTCATGTAGAAATCAATTTGGAATGAAACTTTTGATGTAAAAGCATACCATCGTTTTCTCCATACAACATGCCCACTTTCTCGAACGAAGGCATACATGATGTTTTGGATGGCATCATGTGTGGTTATCCGATGAACACCAAACAGGAAACAGGCTAAGTGCATATTAGATGCGTCCAACTCATGTCCACATTCACATGTGAGAAGACTAAATGTCAAAGGATGAATCAAACTGAATTGAAAATGCAACGCTGAAATGAAATTAAAATGTGAAATGAAAAATGAATGGATAGATGGCCTAGCAACCAACCATAGTTTTGCCCCTATCCACTAACCTCCAAATGGGCAACAAGTTAAATGCGTGCTAGATGCATCTAACTCATGTCCACATTCGCATGTGAAAAGACTAAATGCTGAAAAATGAATCAAATTGAATTGAAAACACAACGTTAAAATGAAAATAGAATGAATTCTAACAAAAATGCGGTCTTGGCTTCAAGAAGGTTTTGGGATGTAAAACGAATGAATAGATGGCCTAGCAACCAACCATAACTATGCCCCCTTGCCTGAACAAAAACAAATGCAAGCTTTGGATGTTAAGGAAATGAAATCATCCTCCAAGATAGACCTAAAGGATGTGTCATGGTGGGTGTCCATCAAAGATGCATGTAGACCTAAAACGTTGAAAATTGCCTAAAAGATAATAAAATCCTGTTAAAAATGATAGGAAGGAAGAAGAAAAAGAAGGATGTATTGTTTGTGTGAAATAAAAAGGTCGATGAATTATGCATGAAGACAAAATGCCCAAAACAACTCAGGCACCTCCCAAGAAAGGAAAATCATTGATATGTGTCATGCCCAAAGATAAAACCTCATCTAAAATAAGTGTGGCAAAGTCCTGAAAACCCATTAGCACACCCAAAATGCATAAACCATCTATGACCAAAGTGCAACCCTAAATAATCTTTATCCCTAAAGAGATCCTAGATGGATTCCAAAGCTTGTATTTTAACACTTTAACCTTAAGCCCAACTAGGGTTAATTAGGTTGAAAGGTGGTCAAAGGTGCAGGTAATTTCACTCATAGGCCTTGTAATGTGGGTATCATCTACTAAGGATGGAAAACACAGTTGCAGGCCCACGTGATGGTCTTTAAAAGAACTTGATAATGGGCCAAAACAAATAAAAGATCCCCTAAGGGGTCACCTTTCCTCATGTGTGACAATGATTCAATAAAGGTGACCCCTTCCATTTGTTGCCCATGTTAGAAGTAAAGAGAAGAATGAGCACCATAAAACAACTTAGTAAAAAGGACAATGTTTGCCAAAGGCCCTTCAACATCCACAACTTTCTAAAAATATCAACTTGGAAAATGTTATTTAAAGCGTTTTCAACATCCACCTGCATCACAACCCAATCAAGGTTAAGTCGAAGAAGGTTTGGATGCCAAAAGGGATGGCCTCACAATTTCTAAAGGTCGATATTCCAAATTGATGGGGGGATAAGTGCTCTTAAAATGGCCCCTAAAGCTATAAGACAATGGAGTAATTAATAAGTCAAAGAAACACCTCGCCTATAGTAATAAGACAAATATCATCAGTGTCATTTGTCATTGCCAACAATTTGTTCGCCCCCAACATTAAGGCCACCAACCTAGGGATATCCCTATGAACAACAACAATCACAACCTAGAATAATTCTAAAAACCCTAAAAATGGGTCTTCTAATATGAAGCATCCCGAGAAATATTCATATACCATCCCAGAAAGCCCACCCAATGACAAATGGGGTGCAATGGTTAAGGTTTGGGCAAACATAATCTTATCCAAGACAAAAGAGTGTTCATGTTGATAATGAAAAATAGGTGGAGGGACAAGGTCTGAAGGAAGGGGGTGTAGCTAATGAAGGGCAACAATGGTGTCCTTCGAAGGAATAACTAGTGTCATGGGCTAGAGAGCTTTGGCAACACAACTATGCTCACTAGCTCTCCTTAACTCTAAGCATCGACGAAAACAAATAAACGAAGAATCTTCCCATGAAGGGTGAAAACAAGGTGCACATGAGGCATGAGAAGACTCCTTTTGAAGAAAAGACCAATTGCTTGCCATAAATTTCTTGAAATGAACATAAACCTTTGGATGACATTAACGACCACTTCGAGTATAGTGCAAACATCAACAAAACAACAAGAGGAAAAGGAATCATGCCAACTCATCCGTCAAGTCTCAAACAATTATGTCAAGGGGTAAGTGAAAAGCCTACCTAACTTCGTCCTGGATGGCTTGAGGGGATCCTATGAAACAAATGAGGGTGCGTGAAACAAGACTTAAACAACCCCAAGATGGAACTAAACTGAGCCTAAAAAAACCCCAAAAAACAAAAGGAATAGAACCAGGAAGAAGCACAAAAAGAGAAGACACTTGCAAAGATAAAATAGTTTGGCTAGCCTAATAAACAAGGCTGATATGTTCTAAAGTAAATATCAGCCCAACATTGGTTCCTATTCTATGTCACAATAATCTTGATGGAAGTGTATGGTGTAATTTTAGGGCTCTTTCCAACTTGCAAAACAACATGAGGTTTTCAAAAGTTTTAAGGAAACCAAAAAAAAATTGTTAAATAATTTGAACTTTGTTGTGCAAGGAAAGTTTGTGTAAGTGCATTTGCACCTTTGGCCATTATGTAAGGCACGAATTGCAATGCCTTCCTCTATACAAAACACTCCACATTTTGTTATTGAGACTTACAATGTAAGAAATGAAAACTTAGCATAACAAAATAACGTGAATAGAGTGCCTTGAAAACAAAATAGTTGATTGTGTTGACTTCTTCAACCTGTGCAAAAAAATTGTCATATGCCAACACTTAATTCCCCATAAAGAAAAATATATAACCAAACATCAACAACTCCCATAGGAAGGGGAAAAAAAAGAGGCAACAACCACTTTTGTTCTCTCTTTTGCTTTTAAGAAACTTTCTGGCATATGGAAAGAAAGAAGAAGGGCCCCCAACAATATTTGTCTTGACATGTGCTCACAAGAGAAGAGCAATGGTGCAGCGGTTATTAAGGAGTTCATGAGCACATGGCAAGCTTCTTAGAATAGAAAAAATGGAGTTTAGAAATTGCACTATGTGGGACCTTAATGTTTTCATGACCACCCTACTGCATCCCACCCCAAAAGAGTGCTTCATGCTTCAATGATGACCCCCATCAATAATCTGTGTTGTTGATTTTGTGTTATTGTTGTTACTTGTTACCACCACAATGAAACTTATTGGGTCTGGACTTTTATCATCAGTTGAAGTTCCCCCATATGCACACGCCCCCAAATATGTGCACTTTCCAACAAACAATGTTCTAATCTAATTTGCACACAGGGCAAGGGCTCTCTTTGCAATTGGGCATTGAAGTTTGTTCAATTGAATTTTGTTTGTCGCGCAAAATGCAAACATGATTTTCTTTTTGTTGTTAGGAAATTGAGCCACAACTTCTCTCCATGTTGAGTGAGTGGATCAGAGAATTGGGGGGAAATAAAATTCAGGGATAATAATAAACTTATCCGTAAAGTACCTCTCTTTCACTCCTATCCTCTTTGCTTTCACCCCCTATCCCCTCTTTCAGTGGCATCGGGAAAGTAAGGAAATTTTATTAAATTTTAAAATGAAATGTTGAAACTCAGCATTTAATGCACAAGGTTCGAGAGTAATTATATTAATTGTACAGGTAGGAGCAGTGAAAAATATATGTAGCAGCCGTGGAGGCGCTCAGGAAAAAGGAAAGAGGGGATGAAACTCAGTTTACGACCAAATTTGGTGGAAAAACTAGTTTGGGTCCCAGTTATTTCATTTTGTAATGTTTCATTCCCAGTTACCCATTTGATGGCCTATTATGCCGAAACTGGCCGTTCTCGCCCCCTAATCACCTTACTGATAACTAAAAATAACTTACATTAACTTGTTACTCCACTTTAGGTATCAGAAAATGCCTTTTTGGATGGATGGCAGACTTTATGGCATCCCCACCCTTTTTTCCTAGGGTCGAATAAACTTAGTGATATGGGTTCAGGAAATCCCATCACTAAGATTTGCTAGGGAAGGAACTAACTATGAGCCTCAGAACTCTCTGAACTTGCCCATACTCAGACTCCTGTACAGCCAGAGACTGAAACAAACTATTCTCGACATTTGGGAGTACCACAGTAGGTAGTCATTTGGAGACTCCTTATCCGCCCCCACTGGGAGCACTGGCTCTCTGTTTTATAAAACGAACAATTGTCCAAAGCCAGACAAGAATTTTCAACTAAAAACTTAAATTTTTTTTAATGTACTGTAAAGTAATTTCAGTAAAAATTGCAACATTTTCCAACATTCCTGGTTGTCTCCTGCACTACATATATATATGTCCATGGCATCCTGGTCTCTCTTTTCTGTCATGTCGAACTTGTTTCTCAGTGCTCCCAACATTCTTGTCAAGTCTCTTGGGGGAGATGTGGTCGGGTGGGTTGGGCGGGTTGTGCATGCAAAGTTCCCCCCTTAAACCCAACCAAAACTGAATTTTGGACCGAGGAGAAGACCATCAACACTGGCCCCCAAGCTCAAGCTCAAAGAGTTGATTCATGTTTCGGGAGATTTTCACCCATTGCTGAAATCGAAAGAAACTTCATGTTGTCAGATGTCCCAAATTCATTGCCAAAAGATGTTGTTTGCAACCCTATAAAAACACATCACCTTTGGAATAATTTCTATTAGAAAAACTAACATTCACCAAGCAAAGTTTGATCAAGTGTCTCTTTTTATTCTTAGGGCTACTTTGTTCTTCTTTCCAATGGTGGAGACCTAATTGTTGTAATTAGTGCAACATGTTCACATGCTTATTTGCCCAAGGGATTCAATACACATTTCTGTTCCCCAGTCCCCTCACAATTTTTGACAATCCGATGACCCCATCAGAATTATGTTCGCTAATTTTGTTGGCTAGTATAGCAAACATTTAACATAACCTAGTGGTAAATTGGAACTCAGTGCCAAATGGCAAGATGGTGGTACACCACTACAATCAATTTTATACACTATGGAATGGGACCAAATTGCAAGGTGGTCATACACAACCACGGTCAATTTTATACACTATGGAATGGTCCCAGTAGATGTGTTCCACTTAGGAGTGTGTTAGCCCGGTGATGCAGTCCTGTTGGTGTGTTAACTGGTTCTACCAGGGCCTGTTCCAGAGTGGAAATTGGTGTTCCACAGTATCAATTCAACATAACTATCTATAGCGTTCCTCGGTTCATATCACAAGTGGAACTTGCAAAACCAAAAGTGGAACCAGCAGATGACCACCTACACATCCCACCTAAGGAAAAACCTAAAAAAGTATCTGAATAAGACACCAACAGGGTTACATTAGGTACACCCTTCTCTGTCTTTAAGGTAAAACCAATTACGTTAACATAAGCAAAACCACAAGTGTAAAAAGTATTGTCAATGTTGTGAGTTCAAATAGTGTACCAGTACTAGTTCAAATCCCCAAACCTGTTGCTAAACTATGCTTAAGGGTATGTATGAAGCCACTACACGCGGGGTGTCCAGATGATTGTGGGTTCAATTCATCACTATGCCCATTTTATGGGTATTTGAAGTCTGGGTACTTGAAAATTTGTGAATCACGTAGACATACACAAATCACAATTTAGGGAACTAGCAAAACAATGCAACATAAAAACTCTGACTTATTCTCCCCTCTAGTGAACCAATTCTCATGTTCAATCAATGATTCAGTGTGGGTGTCAATTCTGTAGACGTAACAGCCAGGCCTTGCTGATCCTCTTAGGTCTTATTCTCCATCTCAATCAACAAATTCTCATGTTCAATTCAGCACAGGTGCCAATTCTGTGTACCTAAGTGGAAGCTTTGCCAATTTGTAGACCTAACAGCTGTTAACACCACCAATTCTGTACACCCAATCGGCAGGCCTTGCCAATTCTGTACACCTAACAGCTGTTATGGGAACAGGCAGGGTTTGCCCAAACCCTGAGCACTCTCTAGTACATTCAAGATGGGGAGGAACTATCATGTGTAAAACCATAATATTACTATCTGTTCGAAACATCCTTTGATTGCACAAGCTCATTTTGCAAATTCTCTCTTCTCCACATTATGTATATTATTAGGTCATGGCCATTGGGAGGACCCGGCTTAGTGGCAGGTGGTCACAAGCTTAGTATGATCAGAACAACGTTGGCAAACTGAAAAACGCACCTCATGGAGCTCAACCTCTTCAGAAGAGGACATTATTACAAACCAATCTGGTGGTGAGCTTCAAACTCCACACTCCTTGGAATTCCAAAGACCTAGGAAACTTTGAAGCATCCAGTGTGAGTCATCACCCCTTCTTCACTCATCTTTATGCTCAGTGAAGAGACATAATCTTCTCTCTTGTACACAAAGTCAATCCTGAAGCAGGTTGTCTCAGTAGCAACTTCTAATGAAAGTCAATGCAGGATTGAGAGATCCAACTCACAATCAGCAGGATTTCACATGGTTCAACATTTGTACAGGAAAAAAACAGTGAGTGTTTTGTTGGGCTGTGCCTTATGCACCTGCAAAGATCACATTTTGCTCATTAAATTGTGCCTCAAAATTGATAACCAGCTCAATTGTGTGAAGAGGCAAAAGAGCCAGGGCACAGTTGAGGAACCCCAAGTCCCACAAGCAAAAAACATTATATGGTTTTAAAGCCAAAGCACCCTCTCAAGCATATTAGAAAAGGTTACAGAAGTGGCCCTTCATATGCATACATACCAGCAGTTCAAGAAGACACTGGTGCCCCCAACAAAAGAAACCGCAAGTGTGACAGCTCATGTGTGCGTACATGCAAAAGGTCATCTGTTGAGGCACCCTCCTCATCCATTGATCTTGTTGGAATGTAAAGCCCATGACCTTCATTCTGGTAGAAAGATGTTGGATCCTCAGCAAAGCGAGTTGACTGAAAAATACCCACACCCTGCACACACAAAAGAGGACACAAAATAACATGCAGCAGTGCAAGAAGAGACTTGCCCTACCAAATGCTTGAAATGATAGCAATGTAAATATACAACCTGCACAAAGACATTCTATCAACAAGATCATCGCTCATGCCAACCAAAATGGGAACAGAAACTCATCCATGGAGCATTCCTGCAAATGTGATTTGCAGGATTACTATTGAAAGAGAGAAAAATCACCTCAAGAATGTACACCACTATGCCAAAGGAAGCCAAGAGTGGAAATGTTTCTGCTGAACCTGGCCTCATTGATATGTCAAGCATCAACTGCCCCACACCACCAGCAATAAAACCAATGAGAGACAATGCATTCTTAAAAACAAACTGTGAAGGATAGATAGATAGATAAATAGATAGATCTCCAAAAAAACTGGACATCATCACCATTCCAGCACATGCAAAATAATCAAACCCAAAAGGCAGCATGTGTAGATGTCTATTGGTGGAAAGATGTTGAATCCTCAGTGTCTGAAGACTTGTCCCATTTTCTCACTTGGCACCACAATTGTTAAAATTGCAGAAGATGAAGAAGGATGGAGCTTACAAGTACAATTGCAGAAGATGAAGAAGAAAGAAGAAGAAGAAGAGGGCGGAGCTTACAAAGTCATGTAGAGGTGGAGGAATGGAAACCCTACTGAAAGTGCCTGCCACAACTCTCACAAAAGCTCCTCCTTCAAGTGAAACTGAAGTCATTGCAGATACTTCTCTGGCATGTGAGATTGTAGGAAAAACAAGACTCTTAGGATTAGGTGCTTCTTGCTGCTGCTTCAGGGAATGCATACTCGATTCCATATACAACTGAACACCATGTCGAGGTTCACATTCTGCATCTTCTTCTTCTTCTACTTCTTCATTGCTACGGTCTGAATCTGAGGACCTAGACGACGACGACGACGATGATGGTGATGATGATGGTTCATCATCACAGTAGTAGATGAGAGTCTCGAGCAAACTAATAGAATCCCGCCGCACATGTATGCCGCTACTGGTGTTAGGAGACTTGAAGAACTCATCAAGTACCAGAAGCTTGCCCACACCTGCCAGCCAGCTGCAGCCTTGGCGTCAGCCCTTGATGAAAGACAGACAAACAGAAGAGAACCGCAAGAGCAATTCTGCACGCATGTCACTCTTTGCAATCCATCTCGAGAGCGGAAACAAGGAAACAAGGAGCAGGAAAACAACAGCACGGTCCGCACATACCATGAACATCGGCAGCACCAGCACCAGCACCAGCACCAGCACCGGAACCTCCTCCTCCTCCTCCCACGATGCGCACGAAGTCAGATCCTTCCGCGACTCGTGAAGCGGTGAGCAATGAGATTCCAGAAGCTCTCGCTCTCGTCAGGCTGCCAAACTTCCCACCACGGCGCGCACGCCGGCCATAGCCACGGCTGGTGGAAAAGGTGGGATGATGAGCCTTCTTCATGGAAGCAGAAAACAAAACACAAGAAGGGACCAACGCTGCTGTAGGAACAACACAACCTGCAGCAGCCCTGGCGGCGACGACGCCGCAGCTCGTCACTGCAGCAGCAGCAGCAGCAGCAGCCATGGCTCTCCACACACAGTCTACTACCGCCTAGTGCTACGACGGCTTGCAACGACGATCAGATGCGATCGGCTTTCGCGGCCGATGAAGAATCTCCCGAAAGATCGCGCATCTGGCGAAGTCTTTGGCGACTTCCAAGTGTGTGCTTTCGTATGGCCCCGTCAGGTGCTTGCTGTCTCTCGACAGAACTAACCATGCAATCGCTCCAAATGGCAAACGCTAGTCCCGTCGATCGTCTTCTTCTTTGGACGGGAGGAAGAAGAAGAGGTGAAGAGGATTATGCTGGTTGCTGCTGTTGCGGTGGTGAAAGGGGAGTACAAGATCATCAGGGAAGATCGGCAAGCTGGATTCTCAGGAGGAGTCGGGGGGAAAGGCGCGCGTCATGTTGCGCGTGCTGTTGCTGGGAGCGGGTGCACTGGGGGCGTTCCTGGTCGGCAAGAAGGCTCTCGGCGCTTTTCAAGAGAAAGCCGCGGAGCGTGGCGGAGGCAATTCTCCCATTGACGTTCTTGCACGCGGTCTTACGCATGTTCAGGCTCGTCTTGGCCCCTGGTCCATGCGCGACCTCACTCTTGGCCTTCTTGCCATATCCAAGGTCGCCTCTCTCTCTCTCTCTCGCGGACATCCGTTTTGTTGTGCGCAGCAAGCATGCACTTGTAGGGCAGCTGCTGCTGCTGCTTCTTCTTCTTCTTCTTCTTCTTCTTCTTCTTCTTCTGCTTCTGCTTCTTCTCCTTGAATTTTTGTCCCTGAAGATGCAAGCTCTGGTCTGAAATTTCACAATTAAGAGAGAAACAAAGCTGAGAGACTGCAAGAGGAGGAATCAACAAGGGACTCCTAAAACCCTAGCAGCTTCCTCAGAATCTCTGTAAAGATCAAGAAATCGGAGAATTCTTCCGCCCTGCAGTAAGGAAAAAGCAAAATTAGGAAGCCATCTATGTGCATGCCTCTCTCTCTCTCTCCTAGTGTCCACTGCAAGCACAATTTTGCACTGATGATTCTCTGATGCATTCTTTCTCAGTCTTCTCTCCCCGCATCTATCACCATGCTAATTCAACAAACCCTTCTGAGCTTTCTTCAATTTCTGCAGTTTTCTGAATTGTAAACAAGCCATGCTCTGTGACCACCACAAGATGGCAGATTATGATGGGAGAGAAAAAACCAAAGGAAAACTACTACTAAGCAATTGTCAGTGGTCTGTAGGTCACAGAGAAGGACTGTCTGCCAGTGCCAGGACAGCCTGCGGAGTCGTTGATGCAAGATGCTCAATTCTTAGAGCGTGCACAACACTGGCGGGCAATGGCAGAAGCTGTTTATGCACCGGATCCTGCTGCATTTTCTCTGTTGAGTCATCTTCCGGAATCAGCAATTGTTGGAGCAGAGTGGACAGCCGATACAAGCTCCCTTCGACCGGCCTTTGCTGTATGTGTTGATGCCCCTTATAGTGCTGTCATCCTGGCTGTCCGCGGCACTTCTGAGGTATGGATTTGTCATGTTCCATCACGTGACTCTACTAGATCTTTGGAGTGTGTGATGATGTCTTGAGGTATCAAATTCAAACTGGCAAATGAAAGCTGCTCGGATGATTATAAGGATTGCAAATGTTTGAGTGGTTAATGAGAATTGTAGTCCCAGATGAATTGCTTGTGCAGATAAGTAGCCAAGACTGATTCATATCAATTGCCAATTCTCAGGTGATAGATATGCTAGTGAGTTCAGGGGCATCAATGGAACCGTTCCTGGAGGGTGTTGCACATGGTGGGTTTGCACACGCTACTGAACAGTTGTTAGAAGAAGTAGCACCCATCATTGATCAGGCTTTTGCTGAGCATGGGATGGCACAAACAGAAGTCAAACTCATGATTGTTGGCCACAGCTTGGGTGCAGCCATTGGCATCATGGCAGGTTTGAAGCTGCGGGAAAAGTTCCCAAATTTAGAGTGCTGGGCTTTCTCAACTCCAGCTTGCTTGACGTTGGAGTTGGCACAAAAGTGCAGGGATTTTGTAACCAGCTTCATCTCAAATTATGATATTGTTCCAAGGTTTTCACTGCACTCAGTGGAGCTACTTCGGAAACAGGTTTGCAGTTTTGATTGGGATCGTGCTGAAAAAATCCTGAAAGATGATGAGGACTGGAAGAACATCAAATCAGCATCTGAGGCAATGAGAAAATGGCAGGAAACACAGAAGGGGATTGGTGAGACCTTCCAGAGTGCGCAGGATGGCCTCTGTGAACAGGTGACATGTATTCCTGTTCTAAATTCTTGGATGAGTTTAATCTCTTGATGCATGTTCATCTGACCAACTGCAATAGTGTAAACTAAGTGGGCAAGCCAGGATTGAACTGGACCATCCCAATCTGTTTCAAAGCATCCCAATCTGTTATTAGACAGTAGAGCAGACCATCCCAATCTGTTTCAAGGCATTATAAGTGTCCAAATGAGAAACTCCTAAATGAGAATAAGAAGAGTACAAAGCTGGGTTACCATTGACTTAAGAAGTTTGGGAATTTGTATGCCTGCGAAAGTTAAATGGTATATGTGTCTTAGAATAGCTAGCCTCAACGCAGGGGTTTTCTGATGTCCAGATGGAGAATGTGCACAAGGCAATGGGAAACACAGGAGCAGAAGGCAACAAAAAGGACCCATCTCCAGGTGGAGAAAACGATGGGTCCAAAGATGATGCAAAAGATGATGAAAAACAAGACAAAGAAGAGAGAGACGACAAAAGAGAAGAGGAAGAGGAGCTTCCACCATTGTATGCACCAGGGAGAATACTAGTACTGGCAGCGAGTCCACCAGGGTGTGGTAAAATGCCAGAGCAGCGGTCAGGTGTGGCAGCAGAACGGAAATTGGGTACATACCCAACATTTGAGGAGGCAAAGAAAGTGCAGTGGGTCCTGCATGAAGCTGACCAACTGGAGGTTGAGGAGATAGTTGTATCACCATGGTGTGTTACTGATCACATGCTTGGTAACCTTAGTGAAGGCATCTACTACTTGCAGCGCCAATGTAGGCCAGCTTTGCCCCCTGGGTAACTTCGTAACCATTTATATTCCAAATACAAGTAGTGAAAGATCCTTTGTAAGCAGGTTACTCAAACCTTATTTTAATCTAAAAGCTTCAAGTTGTGGAGGCAATGAAGAATTTTTGTGCTCACAAACACATTTGCTTTGCAATCCCCCACACAATGTGAACTCTTGAGTGTGAATGTTGACGTTTACAAGAATCTTATTTTAAAACATCAGAAGGGAATCTTGTAGTCCGTAGTGGGTTGCTTTCTCTTCACAAAATGCGTCAGACTTTTGTGTTTTTTGTGTGTGTGTGAAACCACTCATCAGCTGGCAATAGAAAGCTTGAGTAGAACAAGCATCCTCAACAAATCCAGCTTGCCTTTGCCCTGACTGTAGAGTCTAAAACTATGTGAATCTCTTTTGTGTCGAGAACTACCATAACCTTCAACCCCTTCAAGATCTCTCTATCAAATCAAGGAAACCAAGAAGGAGATTCAGGAAGAAGATACAGTAGAGATTCCCTAGAGATCCATCAAGATGGCCCCATGGAATCAAAAAAAGAAAACAACAACAACAACAACAACAAAAAGATCCAGGAATATTCAGGAGAGATTCCAGAGATTCCATCTGGTTCTCCCCCACCCATCATTGGAATCAGAAAAGGAAACGATAATTGGAGATTCAGGAATATCTATCCGACAGACAGACAGATTCAAGAGATCCTCCATCAAGGATCTATCTCCCCATGGAATCACAGAAAAACAAGAATGTAGGAGATTCAGGATGAAGATCCAGGAGAGAGATTCCAGAGACCGATCAAGATTAGAAATTTTCCTGCCTGCTGTTTTGTGCACCTCTTCCCTCTGTGGCGAGAGCATGCGTCGACGAGCATCATGACATGCTCTCTCTCTCTCGCTCTAAACCTCATCGTCATCGCAAAAGAGGGGGAAACGTGAAAGGCAACCGACGCGTCCAATGGGTCGGAGTAGTCTGTCCTACCTGCTTTCTCCAGACTCAAATCCAGGAAGGGGCATCTCGATCTCCAATGCTGTGCCCAAGAGGAGAAGCGGACGAGAGGACTCAGTAGAAGAGCCTGGAGCTTGCTCGCTCCCTGTTGCGTATGCTGCTGTTGCTGCAGCAGGGGAAGAAGAAGAAGAAGAGCGGAGACGATGGAGGAGGGGAGGAAACGAGTCGTGGTTGTTGGTGGTGGTGTTGCCGGCAGTCTGACTTCCAAGCTTCTTGAAAATGCGGCTGATGTCACGCTTGTAGACCCGTACTCTCTCTCTTTCTCTGTGCACCCTTATGTGCTTGTCATCTCGATTGTATGTTTGTTCTGATTCCAATCATCCAGCCAAGAAGATCAGTAGGTTTCCTGGATCTCCCTGGCGTTTTCTTCAATTGTCAGCAGTTGCACAGTAGATTTGAAACCCAAAACAAAAATGGAAATCCAGTAACAGACAATGGAGAAGAAAACATCATTGACTGACAAGGGAGAAGAACATCATTGATCATGAAGGATTTTTGTTTCAATTCTCAGACCCTGAAGGTTATGAAAATTCGCAAGGGACGAGGAAGAAAAGATTTGGGCTGACCAGAGATCATCTTCTCTTCTATGACTTTTCTTTCTTTTTTTTTCCTTTTTTGGGTTACACAAGCTCCCCCCCCCCACCTCCACTGTCTTCCAATAGTTAGGACAAAAGCTCTCAAGGAGCTCGATCAGTCTTTCTCTTTTTTGAGTCACTGTTCTTTGTACCAGAAAGAAGCATATCCTCAAACCCAATAGGCAGGCAATTGCTGTGTGTCTTTTCTCTCTGCATTCTTGTATTCTTCTTGCTTTTGCTCTTCTGATTTGTTTACAGCCAATTTGCAACAACAATTTCCATTGAATGGGGGTGGGCAGAGCAATTAGGTTGCAAAAAACAAGTGATAGAAGAGAAGGTGCTCTTTGATCACCCCAAATCTTTTCTTAGTCTTCCCTTGGGAGTTTCCATAACCTCTAGGGTCTGACAATCGAAACAAAAATCCTTTGTGATCACTGATGTTGTTCTTCTCCATTTGTTTGTCGCTGGATTCAATTTGTCAAATAGTTGTACTGTAGGAATTTGTTTAACCCTAATTCTTGGGAGGTGGTTGTTGGCAAGAGCTCATGAATCTGAGCTTTTCAGGCTAGAGTTTGCTATTTTCTCCTGCTGTAAAAAAAAAAAAATCTTTCAACCCACTGCACCATTTCTTCATTACTCTCTCTCTCTGCTTTTCTCTTGGCTGATAGTTTGGATTTTGGGGTGGGGTGATGGAGGGGGGAAAAAAGGACAGAAAGGATTATTTTGAGGTGCCCTATGCAGCATTGAGGTGTTTAGTGGAGCCTGCTTTCTCAGAGCGCTCGGTGATGACTCATAGCTCATACTTGAAGAAGGCCAAGGTGGTGATTAGT
>Ga0116231_10003346_pt1 | contig 33423 bp, 21 predicted proteins | sample S1TSphgellanicum_2_FD_89695 | JGI IMG/M metagenome (GOLD analysis project Ga0116231, IMG submission 89695) | Host-associated microbial communities from peat moss isolated from Minnesota, USA - S1T2_Fd - Sphagnum magellanicum MG | ecosystem: Host-associated > Plants > Peat moss > Unclassified... | reverse complement strand
GTGGGGGGGGTGTGGGGGGGGGGGGGGGGGGGGGGGGGGGGGGGGGGGGGGGGGGAATTACCCAATTGCAAAGAGTTTCCGGCATAGGTATGTGCCGAAATTGGTAGGCGTCTTCTCGTGTTTGTTTCTTTGTCTCCTCGTTGATTGTGTCTGACAACTCCCGTGGGCCCTCCCACGTTACGGAAGCCGCGTGTGCAGGTGAAAAGGGCAAAAAACAAGTCCGACTAATTGGTTGCCAGGAAGTTCGTCGGCAGCCATTTGCTTTCTGCCGACGACTCCTCCTCCTCCGCGTCCTCCGCGGCTGCTGCGCGTGCCTGATCCCTACCTGCTCTTCTCAGACAGGCAGCATCGTCGTCATTTTCACGTTTCGGGGGGGGCCCGACTCCCGTGTCCCACCACTCGTATAAGGAACTCTTGGGAACTCATTAGAACATGACACCATGTTCACCAAAAATGGGCACAAGTACCTCTCTTTTACAACCAACCAAAATCTTTTATTAAAAATAATAATCTTTTTTTGGCGAATATTCAATTAAAGATAACAGTTGTGAAAACCATACTAAATATAAAAAAACCCATTTTTTCGTTCTTTTTTTATTTATTATTTAAGGAAATGAACTGAAGTGTAGAACTTCCTTGGACCAGCGTTTTTTTTAAAAATTGCACGAAAATTCAAATTGTGGCGAATTTTTTTTCCTTTTGGAAAAAGGGTATTATATTTTGCAACAAGTTTCTTGTTTTTTGGGGAAAAAAAAACGCCCAAAATAGCCAAAATAGCCAAAATAGCCCCACACACACACACACAAGGAGCAGTCTTGAGTCAGATTTGTCACATTTCTATTTTTGGGTGTAGTAGGTAGCTAGACTATAGAAGGAATTTTGTTTATTTTGGACAAGTACTAAAGACTGGGGTTGCCATTTAATGCTTTACATCCCATTAAAATAATTAGGAAATATTTCGCAATAAAAAAAATCAGCATCCTTTTATTATTTTTGGCTTCCTAGTGGACCTTAGGATACAATCTGGCGATTTGTTTTGAAATTTGATAGTTCACGACCAAAAAATACCCAAAAAATACAAAACTTTCGCCATTTTTATTTATTAAAAAAAAATTCGCCAAAAAAAGACACTACTTCCTCCTACAGCCTACCCCCATTAAGTCACGTCGTCATCACGTCTTGGGGAACTTTTTGGGAGAACGTGTTCACGAGTCCGGTAATGGACGAGATGATCACTCCTGTCACCCCAGTCGTGGGGAACAGATGTTGGGAACAGCAAGGAAGCAACCGGGTGCTTTGCTTGGAGTCTGTCTCTTCTTTTGCCTCTCTTCTTCTTCGCCTCTTCGGGGACACACACGGTGCTCGCTTGCTGCGCGGGAGAGTTTGCTCAGATCTTTAGACTATGTTATCCAAACGCTTTCTTGCGATTTCTGAAGATCCATTTTTTGTGTAAATCTCTGTCCATTCCTTGTTCTTCGTCGTCGCTGTAAAATACATTTTCGAGAGAGGAATTCGGAGCCGCTGCGGTGGTGTTCCAAATAGAGTGAGGGAGAGAGCGAGAAAGGGAAGGAAAAGGAGGAGGGCCGAAAGGCCGCGGGGTCTCGGAAGTGGCTCAAGATGGTGTTCCGAACCAAGTTCAATGCTCCGAAACTGTAAGTCTCTGTTCTGTTCTGTTCTTTTGTTCTTTTTTGGTGATCTTTGTTTGGAGCAAGAAGTGATTGGATCTTAGAGTTTGCGGGATTTTTTTCCTCCAGATAATAAGAGTTGGCAGAGTAGTACCTATGCGAGTTCTGTTTTCTGGAACCTTTGTAGCATCTTCCCTTTCGTCGTTTTTATCTTGAGGTTTAGTTTGACTCAGTGGAAGCCTCGCAATCATTTGGCCGCGGATCTCCCGCGAGTGCTGCGTTGCGAATTGCCGATTTTTATTTATTTATGTTTGGCATAGAATTTTCTCATGTAGTAATCGTGGCTTTCAGACTTATAAGGATTTCTGACAGAAAAATGGGGGAAAAAAAAAAGAAAAGAAAAGAAAAGAAATTCTTGCCTTCACGTTCATAAAGAGCTGTGTACTTATTATTTTGGCAAGAATTTGCACCTCTAGGAGTTTGGATCTAGGCCTGGTTGTTGAGCAAGGTTTATAGTCTTTTTCTTGTTTAGATAGATGTTTTCCCCTTCAAGGCAACCTTCTGCCTGAAGGTGAAGTCTTTGGAAAATGCTGTAAGAAGTACTCCACATGTGTAGAGAAAAATGGAAACTGTAATCTTTGCAGTCACACATCTCAACATGAATTTTCCATTTTTTTTCTTATGAGAACTTCTTTCACTGAATGTGAATTGTTTGACAGAAAGAGAGACTGCCATTTTGGGGAGTTTTGAAGTTCACACTTTCTCCTGCAGCAGCATTGTTTTTCAGCTGTTTACAAAAGACCCAATAAATAAAAAGCCCCTATTGCAGTTTTTTTAATTCTATTGACTTTGAAGTTTTCTCTTTGTTGTAGTAAAACATCATTGCGAATGGCAACATCACGTATAAAATTGCTGCGAAATAAGCGGGACAATCAACTTAAAGTTTTACGCAGGGAGATTGCTCAGCTGCTGTGCAGCGGCCAGGAGACTAGTGCAGGCATTCGAGTATGCTCTGTCTTTCATTCTTCCATTCCTCTTCATGTTGCATTTGATTTGTAAACCTCTTGGTTTTTTTTTTTATTGCTGCAATTTTTTTGGGTAATTTGTCCTTCTCCCATGAGTCCTTTGGCAAACAGACAGACTCAACTGTTGTAGTCACTTAGAAGCCTTAACATTTATCTGCACATTCCCCCTTACAATCAGGCCTTGATGAATGATTTCTTACCTGTCTTGAATAAGTAGGTTTCTCCCCCATTCCTGCTCATGTATGGTACGGTTCCATGGTTTTCTTTTTTAGCAAAATTTCACCACTTGGTGACCAAAAAATGAGGGGGCTGTGATGGCCCCAAAGGATTTCTTTGGAAGAAATTGACCAAAGTCGCCATATTTCAAGGTAGAAAGTTCTCAAGTTGCCATATTTAGACATTGGCTTCTAGCTCATCACCAAGACATAGTGGGATTCCTATAAATTTTGACTTAAGGCTTCTGACATGTATGCAAATTTGGCTGCACCCTCTTGTAAATGATCACCAGCCCACCTGCCTCACAAAAACCCTGGTACTGTTATCTGTGCAAACATGAAATTAGTGCACCTCAATAATCTCATGGGCATGCAGTCATCCTAGAATTGGCAGTAGAGATCAACCTACCTGTTGTTTTCTGTCTGATAAGTTCTTCCCATATCCATAATTTCTCAAGCTCCTCTGATTTGTTAGGAGAAGAAAAGTTGGGCAAAAATATTCCATGCACTTCTTCCTGGAAAGTGACTCATCAATCTGGAGTCATGCTTTAAAAACGGTATGCACACAATAACCTAGGAGGCATTATTTTGATTGGACAGGTGGAGCACATAATGCGAGAACAGAATATAATGGCAGCTTATGACTTCATTGAGCTGTATAGTGAACTAGTGGTTGTCCGCCTTCCTGTCATTGAAAAGCAAAGGTACATTCCGTTTATACACAAAAAGGAATTTGCTTCTTTAGGAATAGACACATGCATGTGTTGGAGAAGCGCTCTTTCCATTTCTCTTCTGTCTCCTGTTGATCAATAAGAATGCTCTTTAACTAAGACACTGAGAGTTTTGCTTATATCATCAGGTTCCATCTGTTTTGTGTCCCACACATATGTGCATTTGTTAGTATTACTTACCATGAAGTTCAATTTTATGACTTTTGTGGAAGGCATGAGAAACACAAGAATATGTGGATCACTGGTAGATCCTTACCCAACTCTGGAACTGAAATGTGTTGTTCTGACTTGGGATGGTACCATTTGGGATGTTTTAGCGAGTGTCCTCTGGATCTGAGGGAGGCAATTGCAAGTTTGATATTTGCTGCTCCACGATGTGCTGATGTGGAGGAACTTGCTCAAGTTCGCTCCATATTGGGGTCCAAATATGGGAAAGAATTTGTGGCAGCAGCTTCAGAATTGCGGCCTGATTGTGGGGTGAGCCGAAATGTAAGCAAATTATGCCTTTTTGGCCTACCTGGAATGAGTAGAAATTGAGAACCATAGATTTGTTTCCAGTTCATTGCACAAAGCTCATTGACATTATCAAGGAACATCCATCTCTATGTATAGTGTACAAGAGTTTTTGAGCTCCAATGGGAACAGCCCCATTACAGGTTAAAGACACAGATTTCAGTTTCACCTTGTTTTCTTTTGGATGCTAGCTTGCATTCTTCAGTTCTTGATATAGACTGAGCAATTGGAAAAAGAACTTTCCCATGTAGATCATTTATTGCATATCCTTACTTGCATCTCCCAATGTCCACATGTCTCATCTCAGTCATTCACTGCTTGATGGACTCACTCTGATTTTTATGCTAATGAAGAACAGGTGTTTTAAGTAAGTAATCAAGTATTGGTTGATTATAGTCCACCTTTTAACCATTGCCAAGCACTAATTTGCCATTGGTTGTATTTACTTCTAGGTAATAGAGAAGCTTTCAGCTAGAGCACCATCAGGGAAGGCCAAATTAATGCTTCTGAAGGAAATTGCAAAGGAACATAATGTGGATTGGGACTCTACATCTTTCGAGAGGCTGCTCATTAAACCTACGGAAGATCTACTTGTAAGGCCCTTCCATTTCCAGAAGAGCTGCAAATTGGTGATTGAATTTGTTCACTATGTTTGTGTTTGATGACCCAGAGTGGTATTGAGAGTTTTTGTTGTAACACAGTATTGGACAAGTGCAATAAATGTTTTACTTATGAAGGACATTAGTCTCTTAATTGGTGCTACACTGGTCCATACTGTGCTCATGGTATCTCTTTTAGTAGTTGCTGTTGAGCCCTCTTTTATTGTTTGTTGAATTACATTTATTATTTGTATTAGGTCTCTCAAACAGTGTCTTTGAATATGCAGGATGGATCAAGGCAATTCAGGAGTGCAAATGATGTGCCAAGTCTGAGGCGGCCCAATGAGGACCTTCCGTCTATATCTATGGAAGCAATTAGCAAAGAGTCTGCAGCCCAGTTATTGTCACCAATGAACAACCATCATCCTAGCACTGCAGCACAGGACTCAGAGCCAAAACCATACATCCATCAGCCAAGGATTCCACCACCTTCTCCAGTGACTCCTTCAGAAGCTTCCCGGCAGATGTCAGAAAGGTTCACCCCTCAAGCAACTCAGTCTCAGACTCAGAAACCTGCAGGCAATGATTCCCCACATCATGCCTCCTCTGGCCCTATGAGTATGGGGACCAAATATACTGAAGGTCACAATCAGCCTGTCCAATCTGCAAGAGACCAAGGGTCTTATGAAAGAACTCAAACTCCCCAAGATTTGAGGTCTGGTGTGGAGAACAAAATACAAGAAGTTGCAAATTCTTGGCCAACCAGAGCAGAAGGGATGGGCTACAAGGATGCAGCAGAGGCAGCAGAGGCAGCCTCTGTTTTAGCTGACCGTGCAGTAGCTGCCGCCCAGGCTGCTGCCCAGCTTGCTAATACAGAGTATCGGAGTTTGAAGTCAACTGTTGCAGATGAAAGATCCTCAAAAATTGCCCAACAGCTTAGTCAGCAGGTCATCAGTGACGACGATGATGATGATTACATAATTGATGATGAGCCTGATGATTCTGATGAGAACATCAATAAAATCTCCCATCATAATGGTCAAGATAAGATGGACAGGAATCCAGCAGTTAATGAGTTTCAGGACCAGAAATCCTTTGTCCAGCCAATTTTTGATGATTACCAGGAGGAGGTGGCTCCTCCTCCCCGGAAGCCAGTGATTCAGGGAAGCTTTGATGCTAAGACATGGCGCATGAATGATGATGAAGAGTACCCAAGAAATGAATCTAATCATTCTTATGACTCTGGGTACTATGATGACAGAGAGGATGCTTATGGGAGGAGATTGAAGTTGGATAAAGAGCCTCCTCATGTAAGTTCTTCTCACATGAGGGAGCTCAGGGGTAGTTACTCTCATAGGTCTGATGAACATGAGAATGAGGTGCATCATGTACTTCAATTTGAAGACATTTTCATTGAAGGTGGAACCAGCAGTAGGGGTCCTTCCAAGACAATGCTCAAAAGTGATGACACCGGGCAGAGTGAGTCTCATCCATCTTACGATTCATCTGGGTCTGATGATGCTGATACCAATGAGGCTACTCATTGGCTGGCTGCTGGTAAGTCAAACCCCAATATCCTAGAAGATTCTAATTATAGTAGAGAGCTGGAGGACAGAGCCAAGCAATTGGAAGACCAGGATGCTTACATGCCACAGATAAAGACAGGCACTGCTGGCAAGGGTGCCAATGCCAGCAGTGCAGAAAAAAAGCCTCCTCCAATCAACATTTTCACAAATTCTGACTCTCACCACTACAAGTCTGACGGCCAATATTCATCATCACCTCTGGGAGATGATTTGCAGGTAAGGCCCACCAGGTACACTGAGGCTGAGCATTTGAGTGATAACTATGAGAGAAGTTCATCACAATGGTCTCACAGAGTTGATGATGAGCATCCTTTGTCACCCCCAGTGGAAATCAGCCATCAAAGGAGGACATATAGTCCTTCATTAGATGGCAGGGGGGAACATAAGCCTCTGGATGCTTTTGTGGCACCTACTTTTCAGGACGAACTAAAAGACCGCATTGCCTTTTCACTGTCAAATGAGAGCAATTCTCCACAGAAAGATTTGTCCCCAATGAAGCCAACCTTACGAGAATTCTGGGAGTGCGAGACGAAACGTGATTTTGGTGAACTGGGGTTCATCACAGGCAGAACAAAATTGGGTTCAAGCAATGCAGGCATGCCATCTGTTCATGATGTCAATTCAGATTTGGATGAGTACATCGATTCTGACATTAAAGCTCCCAACCTAAATTCAAGGGGAATGGAGGAAGAATCTGAGTATGGACACAACAACAGGATGGGTGAAAATGGGTCTTACCATGGTGAGAGCACTTCTGGAAAGGCTCCAAGTGGGTCACACAGCTTACAGACAGGTAAACTGAATTGGCAGTCCAGAAAGAGTAAACATGAATCAGAATCTCATGTCCACAGCATTGCAGGAAAGCCTGCATTGAGTGAGGAAGGAGATTCAACTGACTTGGATGGTTACACTTCATTGGAAGACAGTGAATACTACATTCCAAAGTCCAAGATGTCTACAGCTGTTCCAAGAACCCCAACACGTTATGGCAAGGATTCCAAGTTATTGAGACATTATGGGATTCTTGATGGAAACGATTCACCCAGTAGAAGGCCCTCAGAGGGTCAAAGATCACCTGAGCCACTGAAGGATGAGGAGTCAAAAGGTACACACCACTCACAGGAGCTTTCTTCACTTCATTCTAAATTGCACCTGGACAAACAACAAAAGTCACTCAGCCCTTCTAATTCAGGTTCCAATTCTCCTATTTTGAGCTTGAAGACTTATCCTGGCTCATCAATTCCGGGAAAACCTTTGAAATTTATCAGCAGGTCTGGATATGAGAATCCCTCAACAAGCATTGAACCTAGTGAAATACACTTTTCAAAGATTGATAAGCAGTCAAAGTTTACAACGAATCAACCCGATTTTGGTACTGCATCCATGTATGAGGGATTGCAATCCAAAAGGAGTTCAAAAGTGGATGATGCGAAGTCGAATTTGATCAACTCCAAGGCTAGTTCAGACTCCTGGGGTCAGCAAAAGGTATCTGTAAAGAGCCATCAGAAGACTGAGTCTGCCCCAGGGGAGCAACTTCCAAAGCCTCCTCAGAAGTTCAAAATCATTAAACCTCCAGAGATTGATGACATTGAGTCAATGCTGCGACAAAAGCGATAGTAGTCATGTGCTGTGAATAATGATAGTTTCTTAGCATTTGTGGCAATCATTATAGGGTTTTTTTTAAGTACTCTAGCAGCAGATGCAATCTTGCTGGAGGGTTCTTCCAAGGTGTTGCAGTTTTTGCTTCATCTTTAGTTTGTTCTTATAGTGTTTCCTGAGCTGCCTCAGGTCAGAGAAGTTACTAATGTTTCTCTTGTCAAAAGCATTTGTAAGTGTCCATGAGTGAATGGATGAAACATTACCTATGTTTCCATGTGAGTGAGTGGATGTGACATTTACAGTCTTTGTGAAAATCATGCTACATGCAAAGGGGTCTTAAAGCTTGGAAATCGACTCCATTAGAATTTTGTAAGTCATGTAAACTTTCTGCTCTTTAGAACAAATGTAAAAATCATTCAATCATTCATGTGGGCAGAACTCATGAAGCATCGCCATGGTGTTTAGAGAGGGTCAAAAAGGGGTTTGTTTGTAACTTGAATGAAGATGTATTATTGACGTTTTGTCTATTAACCATTGTCATCTCTTGATTGCTAGCCAAGATTATGACTTGAGTTCTCTTGTTGGTTTCAAAATTGCAACATGAACTCAAGATGCACATGTTTGGATAATGATTTGAGAAGTGGCAATGATGGCAATTCAAAACTTATATTACACCAAATCATGTGCTATGATGGATGGTGTGATGCGCAAAGGTTCTTACATCTTGAAACTATTTATTGTTTCATGCTAGTGATGAAGTAATTCATGACAAAAAATTCACCAACTTGATGCCAAGTTGATATACCACTCTCGACAAATTTCATAGAAATTATTCAAGAAATGAGATGTTGAAAGATTTGAGAAACAAACCAAAGATGGGTAGGTATCTATCCACCCACCCTTGTGCGAGGGGGTTGGGATGGAATAGGTTTGTAGAGGGAAGGGTAAGGGTCACTTTAGAAAAGGGTCTAGGACCAATTTGAAGCAAATTAAACCTTGAATTGGACCTTTTTCATTTTATTTTTAAAAAAATTCCTAAGGTATAATGAGTGTGTCTAAAGGCTTGGGAGGGTCCAATATCAAAAATGTGTGATTGACATGTGAGAGGATTATGTTAACCTTTGATTTTATTTTTTTAATTTCCTTTTTTTCATGGTTTTTTTGTCCTTCATTTATTTATTTTATTACACACAATGAATGAGCCAAGATATTGATGGCTCTTATTTTTATTATGGCCCTATATCAAGTGATTGCACAAGCAATTGCATTGTAATGAGTAGCTACTAGATAACATTGGAGTATGATCAGTCCAATCTTGTTCTTATTTTATGGAATTTGTTGACATGGCATCAAGAGTTTGCAACATGTGGAGGAGTTATGAGAGGGTGATGGGATGTGTGAAAAATCAACTTTTTGGGAACTTATTTGAAAAGATGTTTTGACAACTAACAAGCTTAAACTATCACACTTTTTGTTTATTGATTAAGGTTGTGAGTCAAAGTCTTGAACAAACAAATACAAACATGAAAATAAAAACATCCTTGCTGAAAGGAGAATAACAATGGCTCTTGCACTATTAAATAGTGGAATTCTTTGCAAATGTGTGAATAATTAATATTAAGGGTTGTTCAGCACACAAGTTTAAAGAGAGAAATTTTTTAAGAACATATCATATGACATGAATATCTATGTGTTGAGAGAGTTAGAACCTTTTGTCAAAAATCTTATTCATATCACATACAACTTAGTACAACTATGTTATGGAACTTTGTTCTATTATAATAATGCGACATTGTAAAAGTGTATCTTTTACTTGACATTTTAGTTAGTGGTATGTGAGTACCATCAATAGCATCACATATGTTTGGCAAACCTGTGAACTTTTGAAATCGATGAGTGATCCTCAATAATCATTTTACAAAAGTTGTGCTGATGTACTTGTCAAGAATTTTGTCTTTGTCACAAAGAACATCACAACTATATCCATGTATTTTCAAATAGTAGATGCACCAACATCAAACCTATTTGGCATATGTTTAAAATTAAAACCATGATCAAACGTACACAACTCGATTGCAATACTCTTCCTAATCTTTAGTTGTGCCTTCATTGGGTTAAAGCAGTTTGATTTCAAGAATAAAGATCATTCTTGAACCAAATGATTAAAAGCATAAAAAAACATTCTATAATGCACCAAATATTTATTATCCCTCATTTTTGGTCATTATTGTAAGCATCGTTTCCGATTGCACTTTGCCAGATACCGTGAGTCTGAAGAGCTGCAAAGCTATGCACTCTATTGTTCGCGGGCATCCACACACGTCCAGCTGTCGCCAGCATCTTGCCCGACTCTTTTTCTCTTCTACACCAATATTCGAGAAATTGCAAAGAATCAAAAGCAAAGAACAAGAAGACAGACAATTGCATAAACCTCAGATCTTGATTTCACCTTCCCTGTCCGTGGCCGATAGACTGATGCTGCAGAATCCCCCCAAAGGAACACGAAAAAAACCCATCCTGTTCTTCAAAGTCGCTTCCTATGCCACTCGCGCGAAACAGCCACAATCGTTGCGACGAAAGAAGCAGCAATGCACAGAGACCTGAAAGCTTCTTCTACAATTCCCAACGATCAAGCTCCGTAACCATTCTTCCAAGCCGTAATTCCGGTTACAAAGAATCGACTCCGGTACTTCATCGCAACCAAGCTCGCAAGCACTCCGGGACTTCGTCGCAGCAGAGCTGGCGTACAGGTTCAGGAAGCTAGCGTTCCAGAAGAGCTTCCAAGCCTAAAATGGGATGAACCCTAAATGGATGAAAACAGAGCCAACTAGATCAAATGAAAAATGATCGATGGTAAATAGATTAGATAACAATTATTAATTTAATATTATTTACAGAATTAATGAATTATGATGGATGAAATGACCCTACCAAATGCACTTAAATGTTAATGTATAGAATGGTTGGGACAAATTTTTGCAGGATTAAAAACTTCCATGAATGAAATGTCAGCTTAAGATCTATGGATGAATATGAGCTTCTGTATGAATTTTTAGAAATTCAAATGTCATTGTAATGAAAAGGATGAACTTTAAAACAGACCAAATTTAACCCAACTAAAATGAATTGTAATGGATGAATGTGCAATTGAATTTCCAAGGATCAGATCAATTTTTGATGGTTGAATCCAAACTCTATGGATGAAATTATATTGATCTCATGTTAACAAGAAAGTACAGATTGTTGCAACAACCATTTCATGTAAACTTGAGCCTTCAAATCACATCACAATCTGCCATCAAAAGTCCTACTATCCATAGGGAGAACATCATTTGATGTTTGGATGGATGTTGATCCAGATTTGCACCCAGTGTACAGGTTTAACTAGAAGCTACCCTTCTTGTATGCGGGGTTACAATTGAACTTTCAAATAAGTTGCCTTGTGTTGTGGTTACAGAGGCCTGAACAGTTCATATGTAGCTTACATTCCCTTCAGAAAATATACGGGAGCAGTGCTCTCCGAGATTCTGGATAGTCCTCAAACTTTGTCTTGTACCATACATGTGTTTCTAAAGCCGTAGATGATAGATTGCCCACCTGCAATCACCAAAATCAATTGCCAGCTACCATTCATGATCCTGAGCAAACTGAAGACAGTTTTTGGGAAAAAGCATTCACCAAAAGCACAATCTCTCAAAATGATAAAAGGATAAGGAACTTACAACCCAGGTAAAGAGCAACCAGATGTTTAGATTGGTGCCACCACAGCCAATGACAAATCCTGCATATAATATCTGCACAATTGCAGAAAAGAGAGATCTTGCAAACTCAGGACATGGCACAATCTAACAGGAAAAGAAAAGTCATCACCAGATCTTCTGATTGCAAAAGCTTTACTGCAAGGCCATATTGAATAAATCAAGCAAAGAAGAGATGCAGCAATACAAAAACTGTTGTTGCAGAGAGAGCATAAAGAAAACAAACAATGCTTTCTATTACAAAAACTTGCATCCTTCACAGTTCTTTAGACAAAAGTCAAGAGAACTTACAATCTCTGCCAGATAATGTGCACATGACACCCACTCAAACCAGCTGCCCCGAGGTATTTCATACCTATCTGCCTTTCGTTTGTCTTGTGAGAATGGTTTTGCAATGCCATGAATACCTGTATGTGCTTTCTTCGAGCGTAATGAAGCCTATCACAAAAGGAAGGTTAACCATGAGATGATGAGCCTCTTGGATTCTCCCAACCTGACAATATTCTCATGTTTCAGTGACCAGCATACCTTTAAACAACATGTGGGTATTGGAGAGTATGAGGTACTATAGGGAATATTTTGCAACGATGAGAGCTATTTTGGCCAGCAGCCAATGCTGATGCAGGTCTGATTAAATGTGGAGAACCCATGAGGAAGCAAGACATAAGATGCTGATGAGATATAATAGGAATAGCTACAAGTGAGTAAACACTCACTAGTAGCATATGGCACCGATACTGCTGAGTCCAGCCCAAGAAGAACACAGCCAGGCCAATCAACTGAAACCATTGCAACCCCCTCATAGACTTCATGTACTCTAACAAGGAAATCTGAGGGTTCAACACTGATGGTAATGAATGGTGGAGGCAGGGCAGTGCAAGTCTTCGTAGCACAAATGTCCGTAGTGCACTGACATATTGCTTGTCTTGGAAGTGCTGGGTAAATAAAGTCATTGATGCTGCAGGGTAGAAACTGCATGCCACTCATTAAAGTATCAGCACATTTCACTCTGTTGAAGTTAGACAAGTAGGCAGTGATGTGGCTAATTCGAGTATAGTTCACTTCTTCTTCTGAGGGTTTTAAAGTAGGGAGTGCAAAATTCAGACAAATTTACACTCTGAGACACATGTAGACACCCATTAGGAGCAAATATTGCACATGAAAATTAGTGTTGATCGTATGGCAGACTGACAAAACAAGTCACAAGTAATGTGGACTTACATCAATCCAACAAGATAGCCTGCTAGATGCATCCGTGCCAAGGAGCTATAGCTGAAAACATGGCTGCACTCATAAAGCCTGCGAAATATTTGGAGCTCCATCATGGCAAGCAACAGCACTGTGCTCCATGCAGGGAATTGGTGTTCATTTAGTTGTGAGACTGAGGTGACCCCATCTCCTGCATCCGCTGAACCACCACCTGCCCCAGAAAGTGCCAAAAGGCATGTCATCAGATCACTGCAGCACCTCATCCAAACTACAAATCCCACTGATAGTCCATCAACCCCATGTCAGAGAAGCTAATGTGATTGTTGTGGGGAAAATGACAGTATGCTACATGGCAAGACTTCACTTTCTGCAAGTGTAAAGCAGTTGTCCAGATAGTGCAAATGCTGCTCCAGAAAACAGATCATTCAGAAAAGTTGCAAATCTAGTGAATATCCAAAACAGAGATCCTGCATGCTTCTGCATGCAGAGTTTGAACACCAATATAATGCAGTATGACCCTTTTAGTCTGGAATCTATCCTGAGTACTGAAGGGCCACTTTAGTCAAGGAAGAATCACACCCATCACACTCTTGTCATGTCTTTCTTGTTCATACTATCAAAATTAAAAAGGATTTCTACAACTTTGAGCTTGTTCACAATGATTAAGACCATTCTTGATCTACTTTAAATCAGCTGTACTCTGCAAAGAAAATTTGCAGCTCAGATCCAATCATTTCAAGGAAACATGCAGACAAAGTCACAAGTGTAGCCATAGAGCTTCTTGCCCCTCTCAGAAAAGATGTAGAGGAGAGCCAGAAACAGGAAGTGTACCTCCCATTTGTACCAACATGGCTGAAAATTGAGATTCCCCTGCTGATACTGGAAATGTACATGCATATGCAAACAGCAGAACAACCAGAAGCAGAGCTGTGTTGACCATGGTCCCCAGTACATAGAAGTGAATGAACCAACTCTGAGGAACTGTGAACCTCTGCAGCAGCACCAAAATTGACCATTTCAGTACCTCCCTGTCTACATGTCAACAGCATGCCTCATCATGTCGGGCTTTTATTATCAGTAGTAGTTCATGAACCTCAGTTTTACTCCACATCCTGCACACCACTTGAGAATCAAACATTCTCAAGCGATTTTCCATTGCAAGAATGAATTATCTGAAGAGACTCTTGAACTTCGAAGGCATTCTTCCTGAATCTTTCTTCTTCTCTGGATCGCCAAATGTACAACCATATACAGCACCGATTGTAAGCAAAGAGCAGGAGGAGATTGAAGTTGCAAAAACATAGAAGCTTTAACTGGAAGAAGCAGGAATTTTTTTTTGTGGTTTGTGTCCCTTACAACTAAGAAGAGCCAAGGATCTATGCCACTTGAAAACCCTATACCAATCGGTAAGCCCTCTCAGTATTCTCTCCATCAACAATGAAGAGAAAGATGACACGAAAAGAGAACAAGATTCACTAGTAATTGACACTGGACATAGTGGCCAGACATCTGAGGACAACGAACAAAACCTCATTTTCCTATCTTCTCCTTAGACTGGCAGAATGAACCAATGCAGCTCAGAATCACAAAGGAAAACGTAGCCACTTCAACAGCGTCCAATTTCAGAACTGCATTTTGAAGCGAGTCTGATAATCAAAAACCGCAGAAAGAGAAATAACAGATATAAGCAGAGCTGTAATCTACAGAAAGCAAGCATAGCAAACTGTAATAGCAAAAACTATCAAGAAGAAAAAAGAATGAAGACTTGCCGGTGGCTTCTCAGGGCTAGGAGACAATTTCAACTTCCCTCGCCTACTGAAATCCCGCGCAACCTCGCTCACGCGTCCCAGCGGCAGTAACTCGACGATGCAGCTGATGACGGCGAGACCCCAGCCACATCGCAGCAAGACGGTGACATCCATGTGCAGCGGCTCCATGTCCCACCGCAACAATCGCACACAAGAAAAACAAAATTCACAAGAAGAAATCCCCGATGACAACGTTAATCTAACACAACAAACCGCACCACCAAAACAAATCCAACTCTTCAAATCCTACACCAAAAACCTATCTGTAAAAACAGAAAGATGGAGAAAGAAGCTCGCCACATCTCTTAGATCTCAAACGAAAGATCTCCGAACATGAAAGGCACAGGAGAGATGGAAGAAGGAGCTCGCCATCGCCATTGCGTTGAAAACTCGCGTCCTTCCTTTCCTTCCTTCCCCCTCCCCCCTCCCCCCTCCCCATTCTTCGGAGACAGGGTTGAGAAATCGCGGGCCGGGTTGGACCTGGTTTGAGAAATCGCGGGCCAGGTTGGGATCGGGGTTGAGAAATCGCGGGCCGGGTTGCGATTTTTTTTTTTACCCGCCGGGTTAAAGTGTGTTTTCACTTTTAGCTCACCGTTGCATATCCCGGGTCAGACATTAACATGAAGCCACGTGGAGGAGAAACGGCATGACACTTTTCATCCACCTGGCACTGCTCCACGTCGGTACTCAGTCCTATGCGTAGAGACGCGTGTATGCGTCCGTGGAGACACGTTCTTGATACGTATAAAGATAAACGTATCTGTATGCATAATACACAGGTTGAATCTAAACTTCACTAAGCGTCGTGGCTCTACTTACTTTGGCGGTAAGGTGACGGTACAGCGGTGCTATACCCCTAGTAAGAACCCCCAGTTTATAATGGGGGGCTCAGTCCAGGTTGAAAATGGTGACAAATCGTTTTCGAAAAAAAAAAATTCATGCACAACAACAAAGTGCCTAATAATTTATTTATTTTTTCAGTTATGTTTGGCAGTTTAAATAATAATAATCTACGATCTGGCATTACACTAAATAATTCTAGTGATGAGAAATTTCAAAGAACTGACAATATGGGTGAATTTTTTGAATCTATGATACAGTCCTCTTTGGATAATTCTAAGGACATTTTGTATAATCATCCCTAGGCAAATTCCAAAGACAACTATCTCACTTTTTTTTCTTTTAATCATTTCCTCCATCCTTATAACTATCTATCTGACTTTCTTTTTATTACTCATCTACATGAATATGAAACGATAAATTAACAAGATAAATTAACAGTTTTTTTTTTTCATGTCCCATGATGTTTATATTAATTCAAATTAAATTTGAAATTGACATAAATAATGATGAATTATTGAAAAACGTATCAAAACATTATTAGAAAATTAGTTGATCGTCACTGGTAGTTTATAGCAGCGCAGAGCTCAAATGAAACCATTGAGTGTTAAAAAAGCTTCATTCAGATTTTTGGCATAGCAGGCATATGCATTTTTCAGAATTTTTGGCAATTCCAGAAAGTAATTAATTAGTGTTTAACCAGACTTGGTACTACAGTAGCAATCACTCAGGCTATCATTCCAATTAACACTCTTACCATTCCAGTTAGGACAACCCTTACCCAGTAAAAAAATTAACCCATAACAATACCTGGAATGATTTACGAACTCTCTGCCATTTTCATCAGTGTTGGGTCAAAAGGAATGCTGTTATGGGGGGTTTAGGGCTTTACGGTTTAAACACAAAATGTGCATTAGTATTGAAGGTAAATGTGTTAAACGGAGGTGCAGCATAGACAATGCAAGCAAGAAAACAAAGTAAAGCAATCCGCTGTAACAAATGTTGCAAACCAGTAACCATCCCTTCTGAAATTTTTGAGACTCACTGGTATTAGAACAAAACTTCAATGGTCCTCCATGCACCATTGGACTCCATAGGTGTCTTTTCACCAGGCCCGCTAACATAGTCTCCCTTGCAATTCCATCCCAGTTCCATTGAAAAGAAATACTAGAAATCGGTCCATCTTGACCGATCAAATCTGTACAAAAAATTAAAAGGACAAGCAAAAGCTGGCCTCGAGAGGTTGTAGCAAGTAGCATGGCACAATCAAGGAAAAATTTCTTCCTATCCATCACAGATCCAATCAACAAGTAGACATCTTGGTCACTCTGGTCTAACTCATTAACCCTACTGCACTGAAAATCCCCGGTACCCCAAACTAGATCTACATGAATCAATGGCTCATGAAATATGATTTTCAGTATACATGAACAGTCTATATCCAATGTGCATGCTACCCTATCCCTCTGGAATATTGAACTGCTGTTTGGGGCAGTGGACAGATCTTTGCATCCAACAAACCCCGATGGCAGCTCCATAAATGCCATTTTTGAGTTGTCGTCCTAAATCTTTAAGCCTACCAGTATACCCGCAACTCTATTCTACATTCTCATAGCCAGCTTCTAGGTCCAAAAATCGAAAGGCAGCACCTCGTGTAAATTTCCTAGCAAATAAGAAGCATGCCTGAGGCTGCCCTTCACAGCTGCACCATTCAATCCGTGACTCGGTGACATAGTGAATATTGTTTATGCTCTGTTCAAACCACAGAACACTAATTAGAAAGGGAACTAGACTAGCAAGAACCAAGTTTGACTGCTGAAACTAAAGTATATGGATGCTGCATCATGTTGTTGGAAGTATCACATGGGCATTGGTCCCAGGGCATCAAAGTAGAAACCACAGCTTCATAGTCTAGTTAAGTGTCTTGCCATGCTGATTCCTTGCAGATAGTTTGCTAAACACATGTGCATGCAATCCTCACCATTCAACAAGTGCTATGTGTGGGTGCATGTACACGGGCTACAATCTTAGACAAGGAAGCAATAAACCTTGATATCTGAAATCAGATCAAGCGTGAGATCTGCAAAGCGGAAAGTGACAGGATGCCACCCTTGCCGTCCTTTCCCACTTTCAGTGTTCTCCCAACGGCTGTAAGTCAGTGTCCGCCGTTCAATTTCTGTTTCCATTTCTTGCATCTATTTCCCCTCCATTCACCCACTTGGAACAGTCAACATACCTTCAACCACACTTACTAAGGTCCACCAGATTGAGAAATGTGCCATGCTCAAAGAAACTTCTTGACTTCAGTGTACAGCTGTCCCTGTTCTTGTGGGTGTGTACTTGACATGTTCTAACAGAGCTGCAATGACAGCTTGATAAAGCATTTTCTAAAAGCAACAGAATTTTTTGCAGAAACCCTGCCACATGAACAAATCTCATAGATTGTTCCAAGCAAAGAGGTTGCTGTAAAGCTAAGGAGACTCACTGCCAACAGAGTCTGTATGTAGTGCTCATCAGGTATGCAATTATCCTGTGTCTTATTCACCTGAAATTGCAAGCAATGCAACATAAGTCAGTATTGAGTTCCAGATTTGTCATTAGAATATTTTCCACAGGGATACTGACTAATTATGTAATCATATAAGCAAGTATGGACCTTATCAGAGAATATGTCTCATAGAAACTCTAACTAGCCTACATCCAATTGAGAGAGTTATGGCAGTGAACAGGAAAATAACAGCCAATTCCTTCTGGAGGACTTGCAGACACAGTCAAATCAGACAAGTGGCAACACAAGTCTCTTACCACAGTGTCATCTGTCCAAACCTCTGGCAGTATCACCTTCTGCACCCAGCCAGCCAGCGATGCAATCCATATGCTGTCAACCTCTGTGTCTCATAACAACACCGCTAATGCACTGACCCAACAACAGTCAGCATAGCTGGGTTTAATGAACATCCTCACAGACACTAACAACAAATCCATGAAAGCAGAGTTGCATGATGTTGGAAATCACAGAGCAATGGTCATTGATAGCAAGAGCTAAATGGCTCTCTCCATTTCTCTCCAGATCCCATCCATCTTGCAGTCCTCTTTTGGCATGTCACCACATGATCTGCTTTTTGGGGGAATTCCATTCTGCTTGCTAAGTTCTTCTATTGGCAAAGAAGACAGGAAGTTACAGAAAATAGGCAGAGCCAAAATGAGAAAAGGTATACCTTGCAATGGTCCTGGAAAACAGGGAAAACTAAGGAGTCAGCTATAACTGCTTCTGCATGCTTCCGAATCAAAACAAACCACTGTCCAACCCCACCACAAGTCATGAACCGTCAGACACCAGCATTTTCCTAATGTGAATGTAGTGTTAATCCATTTACCTGCATGAAGAGCCTCCACATTGCACCTAGAACAGACGATGCCATATATGTATGAACAGGTATGACTTCAATAAAAATAACCTTAACAGTCATTCGACCAAACATTTGAAAGCAAAGCACACAACCTATCACATACCTGTGAACCTTTACGCCAGGCACTTTTGGGAATCACAGAACTCATTTTGGAGTTATATTGTGTGTCATTGTGGTCAAAAAAACTGTCTACCCCAGCAACACAGTTCAATTTAGATCAAATCTCTAGCCATGACTTCTAACAATTACCATTTGTGATTGGAACCATAAGTTTGAAAGCAATTAACTGCATGCAATCCCACCAAATCCTTTGTTATGCCTACGCTGACAGAAAACAAAGTCAAATGTCCACAATACATGGTAACCCAGAACCACCTACCTGTCTACGAAGCTCTTGCGGGAGGACATAACATAGTTGTATACAAAGACAAAATTGTAGAGAGGGATGCAGCTGCACAATGCCAGATATCCAGATGTCAATATCCAGACAAATAACGTGCTCGCAAATACCGCACAGAGAGAGAACTCATCACAACTGTCTATACAAAGGTTAGTTAGTTTCAAAGGAGAGTGTAACACTAGAGAATTGCATCCTAGTTTGGTTTCTTGTGTGAGAAATTCTCACAGGAATACCTGTCTGACAGGAGCAAGAAGCGTGCATTAAGAGGATCTTGCAAAGCTGCTAACAAGAGCAACCGCTCTGCTTCAAGCATGCTTGCCTCTCCCCACCCTACCTGCAGACCATGTTATATATAGCCCTTTGATGCTGTTAACCAGCCAAGCGACAGACAATTTGATTCTCTAGAGAGAAATTGAAGCACTGGGTTCCCCAAAATTTGGGCACAGACTGGACATCAGGTAGAACTCACTGATACACGTGTCTAGAAGGTTGCAGAGAACTCCACAGCAACAATTTTTGGAATGAAACACAACAAAAGCTGATTGATACACTCTGTACAGAAGCAACGAACTCAAACCCTAACTATTCACACATATAACACTTGATAATTATCACATCATGTACCGGAATGGAATTTTTGAGCTGGCGATCGAGAAAGGCATCACATTTTGTGGTCTCCTTGGTGTACACATATCCAGGCTTTGTATGGATGTAGATACTGTACTCATGTTCCTGTGATCCCTGGAAACCCCAGATTTGTCACGGCATCAGCTATCTTCCTAGAATCCTTGAACTCTAAGCATGCATATCCAGAATTTCAGCCCACCAAGAAACAGTCGAATGTAGTCGCCAAAAACAAAATCCTGCCAGAAACCTGCGCATGAGAAAATGATTGGCCAACAGTTCGTTATTGCACAGGAGGTTTGAGGCAAGTAGAAGGGATGTACAGCAGGCACTCACCTCAAAGAAATGCTGCCAAAGAAAGTCCAGTGGCATGGATTCACGAGCCAGAAACAAAAAGGCTAACTTGTTGCTGGGCTTTGCTGAATTTTGATACGCAAGATCACGACGATTTTTCAACACATCATCCATAGAGTTGTCCACAACCGAGGCCTGCAGTTTCAGCAGGACAATGATGACCAGACCGATTCCCACGAACAAAACCCCGGCATCCCTCCATCTCCAGCGGGGAGGAGAACCACCGTACACTCTTCTCTTCATGGTGGAACCCGCCTGCCCTCAAACATCACAACGGCCGCCTTCACCAGCCCCGCAACATTTTTTCAGCAAACGTTTACGTTCTCATAATCTCTCTCCTATACCAAAAATCATCAAAGCTCTTCGCCTCATGGTACTCCTCCTCCCTCTGAATGAAAGTTACCACATAGCTAGTAGTAGCTGCAGAATTCCGGCCTACTCCGACCGCAACAACCGCCGCTTCCACAGCCAAACAAACTAGGGTTTAGCGCAGACAGCAAAAAGGCAGCCAAAAAGGGTGCAAGAGACGCGAGAAAACGGAAACCAACGGAGCCGGTGTGTACAAATGGAAAGGCGTAGTGTGCTGTACGATTGGTCTGGGGAAAATATTCAAATCCCCACATAAATATCTCATTAGGGCCACAGTGAACCAGCACACCGTGAAGGATGGATGATAAGTGGTTACCAAACAGTTTTCTGTTGGGTTCCAGTTCCCTAGTTAACCATGATGGTTAGCTTAGTTGCTGTTTTTTGTACTGCCTAGTTACTAACAACCCACAAGCAGGTTGCTAGTAGGTAGGTAGTAAAAACAGCCCTCACCTAGTAGTTACCAATTTTCCTACCTATCTACCTATATATGAGACCTATTTCCTACAATATTGTTTACCAAGGTGAAACCAAATATTAACCCAGTTGAGGTTCATCCACAACTGATTAATAACGGACATCCAATGGATGGTGCATTGGTTGGTGTTGGTTCACTATGGCCTCTCATTAGGGGATATTTAGTCGTAGGTAAGGGTCACAGCTGTGAATGAGGTGCTTCCCAAAGGCGGTAGCCAAGGACGGAGCAAAATTCTGGCAACATGCCTGACCGAGGGCCTCACTGTGCACAAGGAACATTCTATAGATATCTAAAGCACAAAGAAAAAAAGATGAGCCCTAATGAAAATGTAAGAGCCCGCCTAGAAACATAAAATGACCTCCTTAAGGTCCTTAACCTGGGAATCTTAAGGTCCAGCCACACCTAGTGTTTAGGACTAAATATTAAACACTAATTTACCATTACTAACTTGACATGTAGTGGTCACCAACCTTAACATTTTAATTAATAACATCGTCGATGCTAACCTCAGCTCAAACCAATTACACCAACCATTTATTCACATCTACAACCGTTGCACCACTAATAAAAACCATTATGACCACCACACCTAAACTCCCAATTCTTTTCATCATTGTGCATCGCAACCCATTTCCTTTGTGCCCTTTTCATTTGTAGCATCATTCTAGCTTCGCATTGCATTTTTTTCAGTATTTTGTTATTGCATCTTGTTGAACATTTCATTTTTGAAGTTTCTTACATCTCTCTCACATCTTTTTGAAATCTTTTTTGCTACATCTTTCTACATCTTTTTTTTTGTTTGTATTATTTGGGCATTTTGTAGATTTTCACAAAATCCAAATGGATTTGTTTGATAATTGCATTTTGTTGAGTGCTTTTGTGCTTTTCACTTGAATTATACAAGAAATATCGAATGATGTTCTTGTTGAGTTATTAATAATGTAATTATTGAATGATGTAACTTTGAATGCATTTCAAGATTCAATTTCAATGTTGTTGATGTCTATTTCCTTACATAAGTTTCGACTCTCTTCTAATGTGTTGGTTTTGGTGAAAAACTTGAAAATCGGGTAAAATCTTGTAGTGTTACGTGGTTTAGCCATTTTTTACTAACAAAATATGACAATAGGTGGATTGAACATTTCCAAATGTCTAAAGAAACATTCCTAAATATTTGTAATAAAATGAAACTATTGAATGGTATAACTTTGATCGAAAATGCATCCTATAAACAACAAATTCCATTTTATACTAAATATATAGAGAACGTCATCAATCCTTTTTATTTCACCATTGGGAAATTTTACAAATACACTTCCTTTCCCAACTACAACATGAGTTTCACCTCCTATGACTATCATAGGTGTTGTTACAACAAGTTTGAGCCCATAAATAATGTTTGGGTTCCTTGTCACATGTTGTGTCGCACCTAAATCTAGAATCCAAAAAATATTTAGTTCATTCTTGTTGGTTGAACTAGCTAAAACTTCATCATTCTAACTAACTCCAAAATTATGCTAATCTTGCTCAAGAGCATACACATGGTTTGTTTCGACAAGGTGAGTTTCTATCACCTCTTATGCATCTGTAACACTTGATTCAAAACTCGAATCCACTTGCTTCATAGGTTTCTTCTCCACTACATTTACCTGGGACTTTTTTATGTCCTTCAATGTAAGTCACTTGAACTTTTCCTCCAATGCTTTCATTTTTTCGAATGTCTATTTGAACTCACACTCACTCTCCTAGTGACCACGTTCTTTACAAAAGAAACATGTGTCATTAAATGACATTTTTTCCTTTGGAAGATTGATTCTTGCTCTTGAATCACCTCCTTTCTTCTAAAACATATGGCCCTGCTTTTGCTCCCAAGACTTCCTTTTTTTTGAAAATCGAAAATAAACATTCTATTTGTTTGATTTTCATTTCTTTAAGTACAACACATCTCCAACTGTTTATTTCTTCGTTCCATCTAAATATGCATTTCATTCTTTAAGAGTTTAAATTCCAAATCTAAGAAAGATGGAAATAGTTTATTACCAATAAGAATTTTCCTGAAAAATTGTTATTCCTTTGGTAAAGAATGGAGCAACAATAATGAGAGAAAAACTTTTAATATAATAACCGAAATTGCCTCCAACTGATAAATGATGTTCTTTATCTCCTTGAAATAATTTTCCATCGTCATCATTTCCTCCTTTGTGAGGTTACAAGTTTCCGTAGTAACATCAACCTCCACAAACCTATGTTTGGCTTGTACCTTCCTTTCAAGTGCTACCAACATTCATATGGATTACTGTAGTGTCAAATGATTGGAATCAGAGAATCCCGAACTAACTCTAAGATAACATTTAAAGCAAGCTTCTTGCCATCATGTTCAGTCTCCATAACTACACGTTGTGACTTGGGATTGATACAAAATGTCCAAACTCAATGTCTTTCAAATATACGAGTCATCCTAAACAACCAAACTTGATAGTTAGATTCCCCTTCTAGCTTGTTGGAATCTAGGATTAAAAAGTCTAGATTTTTATTATGTTAAGTAAAAGATTTCAAAATTTCTCTATCTAATACAATTGTAGTAGTTATTAATGGCCTAGATGCAGTGGTTGGATTATATCCACCATTTGTACCACTAGTCATCTCTTCTTGAACATTTGCCATGATTCACATAAAAATTTTGTGTGACCAAAGTTAGAACCTTCCCATAGATACTCAAATACTTTGATTCTTGTAATTAAACACGATTAACTTTGAATTGTAAAAGTCTATGAATGCAAAACTTGTGGATTGTCAACCTCATTCTGATACCATGTTAAAACAATGACGTTTCGAGAATGTCATCGAATGTCATCAAGAAATATCAAATAGCGATCCTGATCAATAATTCAAGAACAATCCTCAATCACTAATCTAATTGGATAGGAAGATTATAGTCTATATAACTATGAATACTTAGATGGGATAATTTCATCCAAAATTCATTTGGTTCTAACAATGTAATATTTGTCTATTTCATGAACAACATAAAATGATGTTTTTCACACCTCCCACCCATTTGAGGTGATCTTGTTCAACAAATGTCTAATGTAAGGAAATTATAGTGTGTTGTTAGATGCAAGATGTGTATTAGTAGAGTGAGATGAACTCTTATTGGTTTACAAATTCTAATTTTTTTAAAAAATCATCTTAATATATTTTTTCAGGATCTGATTTTTGTTATTGGTTTTTAACCATAAAAACATTTACATCATCTTTATAGGTTGTTTGAACTCTAGGAAATGTGGCTAGTGATTTTCCAAAATGTAAGGACCTTGTGCTTAGTCATGGTGCTCTAATGCATGTACTGGCACAATTCAGGAATATTGCCAAATTGTCTATGTTAAGGAATGTAGCAATGCAACAAAAAATTAGGAATTCAATTTAGTTGGACTGATATACATAGTAACACTAAAAAAAACATTATCATTTTGTTATTATCGTATGTAACTAATTTTCATTTGCATGTGACACATGTAACTACTAGACCCCATAGTTGCATAAAACAAACTGCACATAATTAGTAGTTACATACGACAATATGTATGCGGATAGTATATACAATATGAATTTATACTTTATACATTTACATTATTCTACAAGGGTCCCATGGTGACATGTGTTCATTTGTGAAGCTTAATTGTATGGTGACACATGGCATTTAAACATTATTCAATATTCATCATTATTAATAAATTAACAATATCTTGGCCAACCAATAAAATGTGAATTGAATTTTGACACATGTCTAGTTGTGATAGCCAATTATGTGGTGACAAGTGGTAATTTTTAAAAATGCATTGATTATTAAATTTGAATTAGATAAGTAGGTCATGGGTACGTTTAGGGTAGGTCATAGGTAGGTAAGGAGGTAGGCACATTGTTGTAGGTAGGTAGGTAGGTAGGTAGGCTAAGGTTTTAAATAATCAAATTTTGTTTTTAGGTTTAAGCTTTTGGGTTGAACCCCTTTCAGTGGCCCATCCCAAATGGCATTTCGTACTTGATTTGTGAACAAGTCAAATGCACTTACTTATATAATGTGCACATTTGGAATCCATGGCAAAAAATATGGGATAAAAGATTAAATTGCAAGTGCAACCAATGTAATTGCAACCTACATGCAAATAACCATATTAATCTAGTTTACCTACTAGATAAATTTATTATATTATAAGTATTAAAAGTTAATAACTAATAATAATATAATATAATGATAATATTATTAATTGGTTAATAAATAGTAATGTTAATATTTATCATTATAATAACATTTTAATAGTTATGATTGCTTGCAATAATTAATGATCAATAATATTATATTATTATTACTTCATTTAAATTAATAGATAAATTAAGTGAGTCATTAACCTAGGCTAGGGTACTTATATGTAAATTAATGTAACCTATTAACCATAAATATATTACCATAATTAATAATATGGTTTAAATCGAAATTATAGTTATTAAAATATATATTATTATGAAAAACTAGGACTATTGTTATTATTATTATTATTATTATTAAATAATTATATTAATTCAGATCACTATTAATAAATAATTTAATAAATAATCATAGGTTAATTAAAGTAACCTACTAACCACAAACGTAATACCATAATTGAAAATATTATAATAAAATTTAAATAATATATATCAAATTATAAATATTTAAATTATTTATACTAGTTACAAGTCATTAATAATATTACAATATTATTACATAACTTAGGCTAAAAATTTGTAAACTAGCATGTGTAACCTATTAGACATAGGTATATTATCATAGTCAATAAAAAATATAATTATATTTAAATAATAGTTATCGAAGAATAAAATGATATTATTATTTATAATAATAATAAGCATTGAATAATAATAGTCAAGCCATTAGTAAATGATAATATTTATAATTATAAGTATAATTAAAATTAATTTTTTTATCATTTTATGTGATTAACTATAATGATAATAATAAAATAATAAAATTTTGACTAAACTTATTTTGATTGAATTATCCACATGGTTAAATTATTTTTGAGTAAATAAAATTTGGCTAAATTAACAATGGATAAATTAATTACAAGGCTAAATTAATGATGGATAAACTAATTTTTTCAGGAATAATTCAGAATTTAAGTTTTAAATAGTGAATTAATTTTGGGTCAAGTAACAATAGTTAAATCAATTACAAGGTTAAATTACTAATTAATTTAGCCATGTTTAGTTTAGTCATGTTAGTTTAGCCATTATTAGTTTATTTAGCCTCTTAGCTAATTTGGTTTTTTATTTAGTTAGCCAAATTTAATTTGGCCTCATAATTAGTTTTGTTATGGTTAATTTAACCAAGGTTAGTTTAGTCTCATAGTTATTTTTGCCATAATTAGTTTAGCCATGGTTAATTTAATCAAAGTTAGTTTAGCTTCATAGTTAGTTTTGCCATGGTTAGTTTAACCTCATAATTAGTTTAGCTTCATAATCAGTTTTACCATGGTTAATTTAACCTCATAATTTTGCCATGGTTAGTTTAACCAAAGTTAATTTAGTCTCATAATTAATTTAACGAAAAATAATTTAACCAAAATTAGTTTAACATAGTTAATTTAGCCAAAGTTAATTTAACCTTGATTAATGTGAGTTTAGCCTAGGTTTAACTAATGTTTTGCCTTGGGGAGCATTAGTTAATATGAATGTAACCTTAGTACTAAAGTTATAAAACTATTATACATAGCCGAAGTAGACATATTTAGTATATTAATGTAAGTATGTTTTAGCTTAAGTCATGATTTTTATGACAAGTATCCATTTTGTACACTATTAGTTGCATGTTAGTTGCACACACAATTAGATGGCCCAAAATTATACTATATCAATTTTGTAGTTGCACACACAACCAATGTAGTTGCAAACAACACCTAGTTGCACTCAGTTGCATAATGATTGGTTGCAAATGATAGGATCTCTATTAGTGTAATGTGATATTGTGAGGCACACCCAACAATCCTGAAAGAAGATAAGGGAGCATAATTTTTAAAATCTTTTATCTTGTACTAGCTCCTTTTTACAAATTGTTCTTGGACTAACATTGAACAATTTGTCAATTCAAATTGTTATGGTAGTTGGTTTTGTGAGGTTATTTTGCTTGTTAAACATCAAAGGGTTATGTCGTCATTTTTTTTGTGTCAAATTAACTGCTAATGCACTTTAGGTGGTAGTTGCATCTTATTGGCTTTTCTGAGTAATGGCATCCTCCCTTGATGGCAAGGATCAGGTTGGAACATGGATCTATCCAGCGGAGAGAATATGTCATGAAATTATATAGTGGTAATCCAACTCATATGATTTGTATGCAAGGCAATTTCCATTTAAGGAAATGACCACTTTCCTTGCTTTGTTATATGTAGATGTCTTCCCCTATCCAATGTGTGAAAAAAGGGTGGTGATTACAACATCTAGCCCACCCCATCTTATCCACCTTTAACATGCACTTGCCAAATATTGATGGTTACTAACATAGTCCTACCCATTAAGGCCCACCACATTTGTTATGATGTAATATTTCGAAAACCAAACTCCTCACTTGTTCTTGTAACAACCATCATTGCCTTGTCAAGGTTGTGACCAATTTTGTTCTCCCATAGATGTACAACCGCATTCATGCTTATAATGTTAGGTTTTGGATGAATTAGTAGTTATTTGTTGAGAATGTGAATATCATCCATTGCTTTGATCATGAATGTGCCAAATTTTTCTAAGAACTTTTTGCACTTGTTAACCGAACAAGCTTTGGTGAATCAAACTTGAACCCCAAAGGAAAGAAAATGGCCTACACAAATTCCAATGACTGATTTTGCAAGTACTTGCAAAGTGTTCCAACACATTTCCCAAAGGTAATTAATAGTTATAGTACCAACTATGATGTTAATTAAAGCATCCCAAAATTCCTTAGATCATTAACCTTGATGCAAGACTTACATGTGTCAGTAGACAAAAGGGTGAGTCAATGATAAACCTTTTAGCATTGCCATCACCCAAAATGGTAACTTTATCCTTCAAGAGTTTCAACTTATATTCCTCAGGAGAATGAAATAAACTGAAAAATTTCAAGAAAAAACTTTTAAAATGGAAGACCCAAGAGCCTAAAAAAAGGCTTGCAAAGTGGCTATTAATCTTTCAAAGGAAACAACAAGCCCATTTTGTAACTAAACGATCCATAGAACTCCAAGTAGAAATTTACAAGTATGAAAATACTTAGGAGCCTTGGAGGAAATCAAGGGGAATTAAGGGCCAAAATTAGAGATAAATGGGCATGTTTACAAGCAGCATTCTAGTCCTGAATCTCCACAACTTGCCAATGACTAAGTGATCAAGCAGTTGCTTGGCCTTTGTGATTTCAATATTTGCTACCACACGAAGGTGGTAGCATGCACCAATGGCCATCATTTGCTTTCTACATCTTTCATTGCATGCAAGTGCATGTAATGCAATAATTGGAAATTGTTTAACAACTCATTGAAACCATGTATCCAAAAACAGAACTAGCCCAATAACAATCCATTGCTCAAACATGAAGAGCTTCCAATTGTCCTCCATAGGAGAAAACTAGCCAATGCATGCACACATGTATGCACAACAATTATTATTTCTTGATTTAAGTTATTTTGTGAACATGCCTACCCCAAAGGATAAGCAAAATGATAGGTAAATTGTTGGTTTTCACCTCTCTAAACATGATGTGCAAATCACTTTTTATACATCAACTTTTTTTTTCAATAATCAAGGTTCCTTCACATCATACATTTTTATTACCTTCACATGATTCCATAAACAACCACATATAAGGTCATTTAACTAGTTCCATAGTTGTCTTGTGTTCCAATCTTGACACTACCAAGCAGGATACTTCAAAGCTTGTGACATATTGAGGTCAATAATCAATAACAATACATGTGCAACATATTCTTGAGCAGTAGAAATCTTGGCACTTGGGAGCTTCATTAGCAGAATAATTACACCAGTAGTTCCAAATAATCTCATGGGTTTTTATGAAGATGCCATGTAGCAAACAACAGAGCGCAAAAAGCGAAGCTAAAGACAGGAGAACAACCGAGCGAAAGTAGCTCTTGTTGCTGCAACAAAAACCTCCTTCAGCAGCAAACTCGGACCAGTAACTGGAGGTCCATTGTGTTGTTGTCGTTGGGAATGCGAAGAAGGAGCAAAGCAGAAGGTGTACACGAATGGTGTTGCGTTTTGTGTGTGCTGGAAGCGATCAACTGTTATTCGTCGTAGATGTTCGTCCGTCCGTCCGTCCCCCGACTGTCCTGTCCGACTGCCCGAGGTCTTGTTCCCAATGAGTGTCAGTGACCAAAGAACTTCAGGTTTGGACTTTGGTTCCTCTTGAAACCTTCCAACCTTTGCAACAGATTGTGCAGTGTACTTCTGAGACACGGCTGTGAATCTCTTTTGTGTTGTCGAGCATGCAAGCTCGCGACCTCAAGGTGGGTTCTAGGGTTGACCTAATTCGGCAGCTGGGTAGAGAGGAGCCAAAGGTCAAAGGCTCAGCGAAACTCTCCTCCATGAAATCCAAACTACTATAAATCTTCGACTCCAGATCTGAGAAGGTGCTGCAGCAGCACTAGCAATTGTTGATTAAAGTTTGAGCAAAATCTTGGATTCCCGAAAGAAGAGTGGTGGCATCTGAAGAAGACAATGTAGCTCACTTCTCACATTCCAGTTTTCAACTATGGAATGCTTTCCACTATCTGAACCACTAAGAAGAGGTCCGCAAGTGTGTCTAGCAGAGGAGAGCGAGCTTCTTCACAGGACCCATCTTTTGGAAGGAAGATAGCTTCTTGGGTGACTCTTGTACTTCCTCCTCTTCAATTAGCAAGCAAGAAAGCAAGCAACCATCCATTTCTGCTTCTTCCTTCCAAACCCTAAAATCACAAGACTGAGATTAATGGACCCTGGGAGCCTCTCTCACCCCACTCTTTGAAAAGTCAAATTGATGTCTTATTTGATTGTGTAAGAGCATCTCCATATTTGCATGATTTGCATGAAGAAAACCTCCATCGATGCTAAGTATGTAACCTTGCACATTAAAAGAGGATTTTTGAAGCATTGGTGATAAGGTTTAGTAAAGTTAGGGTTTAAGGTTTCGGTTAATGATGAATGACACAGTTTTCGACGCTAAAGCATGGGAATGGAACAAGGACTCGTTGACAATCATGGAGATGTAGGCGGCTGAACTGTAGGCGCTTTGTACATGCTACAACCTCAAGCCTGCCAAGACCGGCAAGGCAGCCGTTGCAGCAGCCGTCGTCAACCATCTCATGGTCCCTAGGGTTGATGTGGTGACAAAACAAAATGTGCACAATGCTATTGAGGTCACTATGAAGCAGGTTGCGGAAAACAATTTGGCTCCAGCAATGGAAGCTAAAATTGTGACCGTTACTGGCCAAGTTGAAACATTACAAAATAAAGTAGATGAAATGGCTAAGAGCTTTGATACCATGCAAGACAGTGGGGAGAAGTGGAAGGAGGTCGTGAGCAGGAAGGTTGACAAGGTTGCCAACAAGGTGGACCGAGCAACGGATGCTGACCTGGTCAAGGCCAGGGAAGCAAACATTCGGGTCACCAGGTTGACCATGAGCAAAGGGGAAACCTCAAAACAACTTATGGAGTTGGTGCAGAAGGAGCTGCTCGACAAGTTGAAGGTTGTTGACCATGTGCACGTGCAGAAGGTGCACTGGCAGATGCTGTCGGGGCAATTGGATAAGGCCACTGACAAGGCACCGACAATCATCATCACGTTGGCATTGGTACACGACAAGCTCACGGTGCTACGCGCTCGCAAAGGCCTGCAAGGCATTCAATTTGGGTTCGACGAGGACCTGACTCCCGCTTAGCAAGCCCAGAAACGAGCTGCTTGGGCCACCTTCAAGGAGGCCAAAGAGGCTGGCGAATGGGTCTACTGGCGTGGGGCTGATCTCTACATCAACCACAAAGTCGTAAACTCTCCTATTGCATAGGGGGGCGGGGGCCAGAGAGACTTGCGCGTGTGCCTGTGGAACATCCATGGGGCCGCTATCACAAAGCTAGAAACACATGAACATCTGTTTGACCTATTTCAACATGTTGACGTTGTTACTTTGACAGAAACACATCACTTCCCGGGCAATACATTCTCGATCTTACCGGGGTTCTGCTGTTTTGATGTTGCCAAGCATGTGACTCCACAGGGTGTCGTTCGAAAGCACAGTGGAAGCATTGCAATACTAGTCAGGGAAACATGGGCAAATAGTACTACTGTTTGGAAAACTGCAAGGGATGGGACTAGGATTTGGCTGCACTTGGGCAATGCTTTCCAAAAGCCTTTATTCCTATGCATAGTATATGCTGCTCCACAAGGCTTGCCATATGCGGACAACAACCTGTTTGAACACATATGCCAAGAGGTTGGAGAAGCCATGAGCTTAGGCAATGTGCTTCTTGCTAGGGATTTCAATGCAAGGACAAGCACAAACACTGACTTCATTGATTGCAACCAACTAGCATATGTGCTGCTAGTGCCACAAGCCATTGAGGACACCCTGCCTAACGATATGCTGGAGCGCCAGAACCGTGACACCGTCATGGTTGGCTGGCATCATGAATTCTTGGATCTCTGTAGAACTGTTGAACTGTTCATCCTCAATGGCCGCACACCAGGAGACATATCAGGGGAGTACACATGCTTATCCAATAAAGGTTTTAGCACTGTGGACTATTTTTTTACGACAGCTGACCAATTAGAGGGTGTCAAGCACTTAGAGGTTAACTGCAATGAAAAGTACTTAGGTCACAAAGATGCACACTCTGATCATAGACCATTAGTACTTACAATCACACAACAGTGGCAACCCTTTCTTGTTCAGCAAAAGGCAATCCAACACCTACCACGTTTCAAATATGACACTGCCAAAACAGCTAAGTTTAGCAGGAGTGTACAACATAACATCGGTGTGTGGGCAAGCCTAGATGTATTTGATGCATCTGACATACAAACAACAGTCAATCTATTACAACAGTGCATCACACAATCTGTAGAAGAAGTGTTTAGAAATAGACAAGTGGCCTTAGGAAAAGCAATAAAACATAACCACAAACCCTAGTTTGACACAGAATGTCGCCAGACCAAAAGCCAATTTGTTAAATTATCACATGCGCACCTAGATAGGCAAGTTAGACTTAAGCAAATGAAACAATTATACAAAGGGAAGAAACGTGCTTATGATGTGCTCAAGGCTAAACAAGTATGTGGTTTAGCGAAGGCGGATCTTGCAGCATTCTGGAAGTGGTACCGCAAGCACGCTAAGGGTGTCAATGGCATCACTAACGAAGCGCTCAGGGATGGCTTCCAGCAACTGCTCCAACCTCCGGTGACACTAGCCACAGTAGGAGCTGTGACAAGTGCCGCTATTCAAGCCCAGGTGGTCTCTTTTCCACCCAATGGTATTGATTGTGAACAGTTGAATGTTGACATCACACTAGTTGAAGTACAGCAGGCGTTCAAAAAGCTAAAACGACACAAAGCTGCAGGCATTGATGGCATCAAACCAAAGTTCCTTTTGGATGCAGTTGTTGCCTTGCAGCAACCACAATTGATTGCTAAACAAAATTTTGTGCGAGGGCTATTGTGAATCACTCTCTATTGGGATCATACATGCACTGTACAAAAGGGGTGATTATAGTCAGTTTGACAATTACAGGGGGATCACAGTAGGACCAATTTTAACCAAGGTGTTTGCAATGATTCTTGAGTCCCGCATCAGTCAATGGGCGGAGACCAATGATTTACGCGCAAAGGGACATACTGGTTTCAAAAAGGACTTTAAGACAACAGATAACTTGTTTATTCTTCACACTTTGACCGAACAAGCTAGATTTCAGAAAAAGAAGATATACACTTGTTTTGTGGACTTAAAAAAAACCTTTGATACAATACCAAGGGACTTGTTGTGGCAAGTGTTGGAGGGACTTGGCATCAGTGGGCGGATACTGGAGTGCTTATGCTTCATGTACCATCAAGACCAGGCCTACTTGCTCCATCCAGAAGAGGGGCTCACGCCCACTTTCTTCTGCCGCATCAGAGTGAAACAAGGATGCCCCCTAAGCCCACTCCTGTTTGGCCTCTTCATAGATGGCCTAGAGAAACGACTGAATGCTTTGGAAGGTGACACACCACCAATATTAGGACAGTTAG
>Ga0116231_10003345_pt1 | contig 33432 bp, 19 predicted proteins | sample S1TSphgellanicum_2_FD_89695 | JGI IMG/M metagenome (GOLD analysis project Ga0116231, IMG submission 89695) | Host-associated microbial communities from peat moss isolated from Minnesota, USA - S1T2_Fd - Sphagnum magellanicum MG | ecosystem: Host-associated > Plants > Peat moss > Unclassified... | reverse complement strand
TGTACTAGAAGTGGATTTGAGCTTGAGGGGGAGTGTTGAAAATTCAAGCTCAACTAGTTAGGTTTCATTAGTTACTGGAGTAGGAAAGTAACTAGGTTACTTTCACAAGGTTGAATTACTTTCTTTACTTATTTTAATTTAGTTATTTGTGGTTTGGTCTTGTAGTTAAATACCTTGGTGTTGATGGTTTGTTTCTCTTTTCTTCATTACACAAGTTTGTGTATTTCTTGTGACAAGAACCTTGGAGAGTTCTTAATGTTGTGTTTTGTGTTGTGAGCATTATGTTGTACTTTCCTTTCAATAAAGATTTATGTTTGCACTTGAGTAGATCTCCTATTTGTTAACATTATGCAATGCTATTGAAGTCAATTTTCTTTTATGAAAAATTAGTGTTTATATTTATGTTTGTCCATGTCCATTGGATGCATTCAATGATTATTTAAATGATAGGAAAATTTTGAAACAATAAAATTTAGTCATCAAGGCTACTTGGAAAAGGATTTTTAAAAATTATTTGGTTAAATGTACTCATTAGGCTTAAAATTTGTAGCTCAAAGTGCAAGTCAATGTGCAAGAAATAAACATGTTAAAAGACATGTGAAATTGTCCATTGAAGGTTTTTTTTGAAACCCTAACCATGAATGAACCTAGCCCTTTGACTCTCCTAATTGTGTGGTTAATTTATTGCACATGTGGCAAGTCCACATAACAAAATGGATATGAAATCAATGACTTCATGAGTTGGCAATGTGAACTGGACAAAGTAGATTTGATGACTTGAAATGGATGTTGACATGATGAACAAATGATGTTCGTTCGGCTGAAGCATGGAACAATTTAACCTTACAAGTTATAACAATTAAGGATATGGATAAAGACAATTTACTGGCTCATGGTGAAAAAAAGAAAGATTTTCACCAATCACAATAGAGAAAAAAGAAAAAACACAAAGCAGAGAGAATAAATAGATTAAAAAATGAAATAAATAAACTTTTTTGGATTAATTTAGTATTAATATGATCCAACTGCTAATAATGATCAGAAAAAATAGGATTAAGCAGCTAGAGGTAGAGAGGGAAAGAACCTTAGGTATCCCTTTTGCAATCCAGTTCCAAAAATAGCGAGTTGTTATCCTTGAATGTTAAAGGCAATTCAGCCGTATGGGTAACCATCCATTAGATGATTTAGTTAGATTTGGCTATATGACAGGTAAGAATCAAGATAGTTAATGCCTTTTCATAATCTAGACAAAACACAACAACAATAATACAAGTAAACACAAGAGAAGTCAAAAATTAGAAATGTAGTGAAAAATGATGTGAAAAGGTAACCAATCCATTAAAATGGTTTTTTAGGAAATTTTTATTTGGCATTACTTATTTTGGGTCCTATAGGATTGGGGACAAGTAATGAGGATTGTGATCTTTTGGTATTAGGGTGTATAGGTTGTGTTGAACTTAGTAAAAAAAATGTTGATAGTGTCCAAAACCATGTTGAAATTATGGTTTGGTGTTGGCATAATGTCATAGTTAAGAAACCTTAGGTGATTTTTTATCTTTTTCCTTTTGATTTGTTTAGTTTTGTGTGGTTGGCTTTTTAGTTTAAAAATTGCCTCCTAACAATAGGTACTCTTTAGAAAGTGGGGCATGTGTTCCTAAAAAACGTCCTTCTTCATGGGCACCAAATGTCCCATGTCCCCTAGTTCATCATGTGTTATTAAACTTTGTAGTTCCCATCACCCATTTTCCCTTTCATGCACCACCATAGACCTATTCACCACCCCATTTCCTATGCAAACCACAAACCACCCATTCACTCCCCTTACTATTCTAACAAACCATGGGTAGATGCACAATCGAATGTTTCGCTATTGTGACAAAACGATGTTTTTTTCTTAGGTACCCTTTATTCAAATGCATATGGTGATTAATATATCCTTATATTTACTAATTGGGACATGGATCTAGACTAACAATTTCATTATGAAAAGAATTGTGTGGTTATTTATTGATAAAAAAATCATTTGCTAGTAATAATGAACTTTTGAAATCGAAAAATATGAATTGGTCATTTGATTAGACCATCACAAAATGAAATTTTTTATATTCATTCACATTCCAAATTTGTTATTGGGACTCAATATATGATGTAATACAAGATGATAAATTCATTTGAAGAATCTTTTATTTGAAAACCTTAATTGTTTAATAATTCAGGACTTTTGAATGGTTATGCAAGTTACAATTTTTGTTTGTTTTTAAAAAAATTTGTTCCAAAAACATATGTTTTTGAAAGTTTTGGATGGGGCAATATTTGTTAGAACCTTGTGGGTTTTCTTTTTAGGACTTGCAAATTCAAAAATGACAGTAGCTACATTGAATACAAATTTTCACATAGATTGGGGAAGGTTTGTAGGTGACTAATATAATCCAAATTATTGTGACCATATCAAATCGATACTCTTTCTTCACGACAATAAAAACATCCATGTATGCCAAGTGATTTCACTAGATTTTGGTTGAATTCGCTAGTTTTAGTAAACATGGACTAGTTGGAAAGTAATGAATTCACTTGTTTAGTGAATAGGAATTAGTGAATTACACCCACATTTTGTAGTAATGTTTGTTCCCACCTTGCATGCATTAATTTGGGTTTGGGTTTCAACATTGGATGTCCTTGAGTCCTTATATTTAAACTTGCATCATTATTGATTATAAAATTGCATCCCTACCGCTTTACAACATGATGTACAAGTTGGTTTTCATTTTCCATTGGATAAATTGGCATATGATTTTTGTGATGTGGTATTTTGGCATTTGTTCCTCTTGTTACCCCAATGGTGTCTTATTTTTCCCCTTCATGGTGAGGCAACAAGGTGTAGGGAAACGCAAATCCGACTCAAATGTTTTCTAGCAATCAAATGAGAAAACTTGCAGGATTAATTTTTTTTATGGCTTAAGTTTTGACAACAAATATGAACTCAATGCTTCCTCCTTAACATGATGTTTTAGCTCATAAATGCATTTTTCACATTTTAGTTCTTAAATGTGTAGGGAAATACTTTTGTGCAACTTGCAATTTGGCACAATTACATTTTGAATCAAATGGTTTTTTCCCACTTTTCCTAGAAAACTACATATCAAGCTAGGACTTTGAGATTTCGTTTTATTCTTTCAAGTTGGCATTCCAACACATGCCTCATTTATATGCAAATGGTCATTCTAGGATGATTTTTGAACATTTTTGGGATTATCTTCACCTAAAAGATTCCATGAATGGATTTCCACAATTATTTCAACTTTATTCTCATATCACATTAGGACACATGTCCTTGGAGTAGGCCGCCTCCTAACCATGACCGAGCCTTCAAATGGAATCCATCCCATCATTATGGCGGAAATGTTGGATCGATTCACAAACCATAATTTATGCCTTCAATTTCTCGATGCCTAAGTTGCAACACATTTTTCCTCACACCAATTTGGAATTACAACCAAGGACAAATGTGAAGCGATAATCCACAACATTATGTGCACCTTGAACCTTCACCTTAAATGTTCTTCAACTAGACGTGGCGAATGCTTTCAATTCAATGTTTTGATCAAAAGGGATCATATTTCAAAAACTTCATGTAGTAGGTGGGGACATCATATAATTCATCCCTTTTGTTCATGCATTCTATGCATTTGAGTTTCTTTATTTTACAATCACCATAATTGTGAAAATAATATTACATTCATCCCATTTGCCATGGAATTCATTAAGGTGATCCCCTAGGAAGGGCATTATTCACCTTAGCCCATTTTAAGGCTTTACGTTCTATAGTTAATCGCTTCCCCTTTTATCTATTTCCATATTTATAGATGACATTCACATCATAGTCCCCTTTTCAATTGTATCATTTGCATATGAACATTTCCAAATTGAACTCTAGAAATGTGTAACATGGTTCACTTTTAGCCTACTCCTTAACTTTGACACCTCGTTAGAAGGAATTAAAATCTTGGGGGTTCCATTGGGCACTTCATCATTCACCTCATTAGGTTCATCAAAGACGTCGTGTTAAAAGATGTTTGCCATGTGGACTTTTTCCTTATAATGGGTGATGTTTAAGTATCCTTTGGAATTATAATTCATTACTTTGTGTAATGGTCATTATATATTTTATGATGGACACCTACCTCTTCCATTTTCATGGAGTCCCTTGTTTCCTTTGATTTCTCTTTCTTTCAAGTGTTTGGGCACCTTTTGGGTATAGAATCCTTTGATAGCCCATAAGGACTTTTAACTCATAAATAAACCTCTTTCCCATTAACTTTTGATGGCATCGAGTTCATACTAATAACCACCATCACCCAAACAACCTATTCAGGGAACTAGGCCTTTGTAACTTCAATCATAGTTGTTAGGTTTATGGTTGATCAACATCCTTTCCTTCTTGAAGTCTTAACATGAGTTGACAACAATACTTTCCATTTTTAACAACACCTCAAGGCAACATGTGATCTTTTATTGCTCCCAACTATTGGTTGTTTTTTTTTTTTTTGAACAATTCATTGAATAACAAATGACTTCAGGATTCCATCTTAGAACATTTACACCATCGTATTCTTTCCAACATGCTCATTGACAGGATATATGAGGCCCATCATGCTTGAAATTTATCATGTTTCAACCTTAGAATAAGTGTTTGTGTTAAAGGGGTAGGATGATTACATGATTTGGATGAACATGGCATTTAGTATAGGGACTATTCATGGAACATTATTAGTTTGAATTTTGAATTCTTGTTGGTTTTGAATCATGATGATGTGATTTGGGACTGCCCAAAGAAACAAAATCTAGGAAAGAGGAAGGGAATTCATAAACACACGATTTGGAGAAGAGTGAGAGGAGCTATAGGTATTTTTGTAATAAAAAAACCACTGATTTTGTTTTGATACACCACAAATTTTATTTGTTGTTTTGATTTTGTTTCAACAAAACATGGGATTTTGCTATAATTTTGGATTCATGTTTTCAATAATACAAAGAAACATAAACTTTTGCAATGAATTTTATGTTCATATCATTGTGTGAAATTTTTATAGTATCAAAATATGATGAAATGAATTATAATATTGTTTGTAGAGTTTTTACAATGTATTTTGAAATGTAAATTTTGGTTATATGAAATAACCATGAATTTGGTGTTTTAATGAATGGCAATGTTAAGTGTGTTGAAAATCAAGGCAAAAATAATAGATGTTTGCATGTGAACTGCAAATATGTGTTATAGTAGTGTGGAAAAATCATTAGAATTAAATTTCATTTCTACCATTTGGCGACCATCTTATGGGGAAATGTTTTCTACAAATTTTGTTATTGTACTATAAAGGAGAGTATTTAGATGAATGGTTTTGTGTTATAGTAATGTGGAATAATTCTGCCGGAATTACATTTCATTTTTACCATTTGGCAACCATCTTATGGGGAAATGTTTTCTATTTTTTCTTTTAGTAAGAAAAAAGGTTTCTATAAATTTTGTTATTGTACTATAAAGGAGAGTATTCAAATGAGTGGTTTTGTTTTTCAAGTCAAAAATAAAAGGGGTATGTAAAAAAATCAAAGGTTTAAGCGATTGATGTTGTAAGGATTGTAAAGCAATTTGTAGATTCTAAAGACGAAGAATTGTAAAACAAAATGAATCAAATGGTGACCCACAATTTACAACAACAATTGGATTTAGAAGGAAATTGTCAAGTCATTGGAAGACAAACATAAAATAACTTTGAAAATGGAGAGGAGTATGTCGAGCTTATAGAAACCCCATATCGGACTCTAATGTTGGACATATGAATTTTGAGAATAAAGGAAAGACCTACAGGGCATAGGTCATTTCTACCACAAGAGGTGGTATGGCATGAAGTATGGACTGGGGGTTTTAAGAGAAGGCACAATTATAAACAATGATATCCACAGAGAGAAATGTAGTTGACTACTCACCCAAATGAGTGGTAGTATACGTCTCAATCGGAATCTATGGTTCAAAGTCAAAGAGATTAAAATGGAGCAGGGACTTTTGTAGTACCTAATCAACTGCAGAAAATCTCAAGTCCAAAGTCAGTGACTAACTAAGGAAGGGATGTTATAAGAGGTATACAACCCAAGTTTGTGTATCAATCTACATTTCCAATTTACTATGAACTAGTGGAAGATTGGGAGGTGGAAGAAAACACCAATATTGATGTGGTTAAGGAGACTAAAGAAAATTACCCATGATCAATTAAGTATGTAAAGGCATGAGTGAATGTGTTAGATGAAGTACCATAATCATATTCACATTAAGGGAATCCAGAGTTGGAACAAACAAGGTACATAAATGAAAAAGAAAATCATGAATCTATGGATTCAAAGATAGTTAGATTACTTTCAAAGGTTTGTGCATTTTGTGAGAAAGAAGGACATGCAATCATGGATTGTCCTTTTGTGCCTTTTCACATCAAAAAAAATATTGCTAGACACGTGGAGTTACAAAATGTGGTAGGAGCATTAATGGATCAACCAAATGAACATGAACTAGAAATTCTTGTAATCTAAAACAAATTAAGAGGCATGGAATTGGGAAGACAATTGGGACCATAAAGTTGACAAATTCATCCCTCTATTTAAATCAAGAGTAGAGGACCAGAGGTGTATTCACATCCACATTTTGCACCACAGAGGATACCAATGGGTAACCATAGAATGGAACATTGTCGACTTCAAGTCAACACAACTTCACCAATAATGTTAGAAGTGGTAGTTGTTGAAACCCAAAAACAACCTATTGGAATATGAGTTACTCAATCACTTGATGTGGGTATAACAACTAGAAGAGTGGAAACAATTATTACGCTTAACATGGATGTCATCAAAAGGGGAGTACTAATTAGATCTACAGTAAAATTGGGTAATGGATTGGGTGGAATCTTGGTAACAAGGAATTTGAGTCGAAGTTTAGCACTACCAATGCCAACTATTGGAGTTGTTGGGACACCTCATATGGTGTTTACCAATCCAATAACAATTACTCATGTGAACAAGACTATAGATCGACCATTGATGAATTCAATCGTTGTTGGAGAGTACAAAAGTGTAGATGCAACAAATCCAAGAAGCGAATATCAATAACCATTTGCTGTAACTGCACAAATTCTTGATCACAAAGATGGCCATTATGTTAGGCCAAACAAGGTAGCTTTTAAATATCCTAACTTTAAAAAAGATGTTGATTTAAATGTTCATGTCAAAATGTTCAATTTTGTAATAAAAGCAAATGTAGAGACTTTTGAAGAGTACATCATCAATGCATTTAACTATACATTAAGAGATACAACATCGAAGTAGTGTCATGATTACATGTCAAAATTATTTGATTGTATTTTTGCGAAGCTTACATAGGCATTTTGTAAATGTCATCAAAAGACTCAAAATGATGAACAAATATACATGGAGCTAAAGAATATGAAGCAGGAGGAAACTAAAAGGGTGGAGGTTTATTATGGGCAGATTCAAAAATTGGTTCATGGTTTATAAGTACCAGTCACATACAATTTTTTAATTATTATGTTTAGAGCAGGTTTGCAATCATACTTCAAAATTGCGTCTATAGGGATGAAACGGTCAACACTATAACAACATAAGGAAAATTTGGGTAGTCGGGTGAAAGCAGTAACTAAGGAAAAGGAAAAGAAAAAAAATGTTTTGACAAATTTGGAATTGGTAAATCAGAAAAAAAAAATCTTTGCTACAATTTGAAAAACTTTAAAAAAAGATAACAAAAACAAAAAAAAAGAATTTGTTAGAGGAACAAAAGGAGTATCAGAGGAATTGTGCAAACACAATTAAAGATGGCACAAGAACAAAGGAAGAATTTGGACCTAGCTGGTGTCAAGAAAAAACTAGAGGATTATGAACAAATGTTGCAATATTATGCCCTGATGAAGACGAAGAACAAGATGAAATTTTTTGAGGTAGATGGTGGGAGAATATTTTAGAATGGAATTGGAGAAGAATTTGGCTCAACATGGAGTTGATGAAAGAATACTAAGGTATAAGTTAAGAGTTTAGCAAAAGGATTTTCCAAATTTTATCTATGGCAATCCAACAAGTATAAAAGTATCAAGCTAGGATGAGGAGAATGAAACAGGGCTCAGTGGAACAACTCAGAAGAGGAAGTGCAAACTAAGGAACCATAAGACCTCAGAAGTGGAGCAGCTCAATAAGATATATAGATAGAAAAACCACATGACCTTAGAGGAGGGGGTCATGAATAGAAAGAACCACAAAAAAATTAAGAACAAGAATAGGTGGAGACTATTCTAGCAACAAAAGAAAAGTTATGTAAGATATAGCCTTTGGAAATAGAAGCACAAACTGAGTAAGTGGAAGAGTTATAACTATAGAGACAGAAATACAATTTAGAACTACAAAGCCAGAAGTGGGTACAAAACCACTGGTTACTATATAGGTTGAGATTATAGAGGTTATTGTATAAAAGATAGATGTTTAAAAGGATACGAAATACTCTAATTTCATTTTTCTATCTTTTTCCAAGGATTTTGGGGACGAAATCCAAATACAAAGGGGGTAATGTTAAGGGGGTAGGATGATTACATGATTTGGATGAACATGGCATTTAAGACATGGACTATTCATAGAACATTGTTAGTTTGAATTTTGAATTTTTGTTGGTTTTGAATCATGACAATGTGACTTGGGATTACCCAAAGAAGGAAGATATGGGAAAGAAGAAGGGAATTTTTAGACACACAATTTGGAAAGAAATGAAAGGAGCTATAGATACTTTGTAATAAACAAACCACGGATTCTGTTTTGATATACCATAGATTTTATTTGTTATTTTGATTTCATTTCAACAAAACATGGGATTTTGCTATAATTTTGGATTCATGTTTTCAATAATATGAATAAACAAACTTCTACAATGAATTCTATGTTCATATTGTTGTGTGAATTTTCTGTAGTATCAAAATATGATGAAATGAATTGTATATTGTTGTTGGAGTTTTTCACAATGTATTCTAAAATATAGATTTTGGTTATATGAAATAACCATAAATATAATGTTTTAATGAAAGGCAATGTTAAGTGTGTTGAAAATCAAGGCAAAAATAATAAATGTATGCATGTGAAGTGCAAAAATGTGTTATAATAGTGTGGAATAATTTTGTAGGAATTAAATTTCATTTCTACCAATTTAATTTATAATTCAACAATTATTCCCAACCTTTCGATTATCTTCCCCAGTTTTTTCCACATCGCTTTGGACTACCACATCCTTCAATTGCAAATATCCCTCAATGCGTGTGCACACATCCCATTGACCCTATGAATATTCACCTTTTATGTTTGTGCTCACGACAATAAATGGATAGGAACCCATGATGCAATTCGTGATACGTTTGATGCCATTGTGCGAGACACTAACTTTGACATGGGACAAAAACAACTACATGTGCTTCCTTTTACCATGTTCAACTCCTTTTGTCAACAATTATCATTGTGTTCACTAAAAATGGAATTCACTCCCTAGTTGATGTTGTCATTGTTGACCCCACACGAGCAGATTTATTTCCCCAATCGTGAATAACTCAAGGATTTGTTACTTTCAATAGGATTCAAGCCAAAGAAAAGAACTATTGTGACCAACACCCCATTGATTAATTCTTCCCTTTAGAAATTGAGGTATTTGGATGTCTACACAAACAGGCTAATGTGTTCTTACATGATTGTGCCAATGGCATTTGGAACTTGAAATGGCTAGAAGGCCCTCCTTTTTTTAACTTACTTTCCTTCATCAAAAAATTTCAATTACATTGCAAAGAATGCAATCATCCTCCATCTTAAGTTAGGCGATAACAATAGACCTTTTCGACTTCCATCCTTTCACAACATACCCCCATCATCATGACCGACCTATTATAGATAGTTGGTTGTTGACATGGAGAGACTTTGACATCTAGTTTGAGCTAACTTGATGTCCTTAAATTTGCCCTTTTTTGTTCTCTTATTCCTTTGTACATTTTCTGAGTGTACTATGTGTTTATAAATAAAGTTTTACAAGGTTGTGATGAAATGCAAGGTCAACATGATGAAGTGAATGTTTGACCTAATGAAATTCAATGTTGACTTGGTGAAGTGGACGTCCAGGATATTTGTGTGAAACATGGCAAATAAGTATTAGGAACAACAAATATTATTCGTTAGCTTGGGTGTTGACAGAGCAAGACATAGCCTAATGTGTAAGGTAAGGACTGAGAAGGGGGCCGTTCTTAAAATGAGGACCCCATTCCAGGATAGAGTAGAGTGCTGGACCTGAATTCCCAGAACTGCCCCATTCTTATCCAGAAATAGATGTCTCTGATTCATTTAAGAGTAGAGGAGGCACCTTCAATGTCAGGTGGCATCCTCAACTGTTGAGGTATTTTTATTATTTTTGTATTGTTTGTGTGAACAAATGGACAAAAAGAAATACAACACCACATTAAACAGGTTGAAGCATAACTTTGACTGCGGGTAAGGCGACATCCACGTACACTAGAAAAGTTTTACTGGTTCATTAGGTACTCCTAAAACTCATTAGGGCAAACAAACATGAACATTGAATAAAACGCGTTGTCAGGTGTCCCTTCTGTCCCCAGTTTTTAAGTTAATTCAGGCAAAGCATCCGGTTCCTGTTCACAAAATAAAGAAACCTCCCCCGTCCGTCCTGGAAAGAACCAAAAAGAATGTCTTCTTTCGAGGCTTGTTTGTACAACACTTGCTGGCAATGTCAGCCCTTCTATCCATCTTTGATGTCGGCCATCGCTTTTAGCAGGGTTAATACTTAATACCAGTATTCAGCACTTCTTTACAGTTCTCTATGAAGAACCTCCTCTTCCAGGTTTTAAAAAGTAATTAAACGTTTCCGGTTCTGGTTCAGCCTGTTTCTTCTTTTTTTGGGGTCAATTTTGTGATGTGCTTAGTGGCGATGATCCACATGAAGATTTACCCAAATTTCGTTAAAGCTAATTTTTTATATAGAAACTTTAAAACTTTCTTTTATAAATTTTTGCTACATCTTGAACCAGTGTAGAAATCTGGATTTTTAAAAAAAATTGGTCAAATTCTGGCTACTGCAGATATCAAAGAGCCCGTAATTTTGGCACTTTTAATTTGTAATATAGCTTTTTGGCTATATGTATCCAGCAAAAAAAAAGGCTGTCCAAAACATAAATGAGGATGATTTCAGTTCCAGTTGAGATTCCTCACATAAATAGAATCAGGAATCAGGTTTGTTTTTTCAAAAAATTGATTCCAATTCTAAAACAATCATAATTCCTATCAGTTTCTTACTAATCCAGATGAAACCAGTGAGTAATTGCCGATTAACCTCAGATTAGCCCTCAATTCTAATCCTTTTTTTTCAAATTTCTTTGTTTCAGTTTTGGTTTTGATTCCACACAAAAATTGAACAAGTAACTTGATTTTGGTCCAGTTCTTTAAATCTAGTTCCAGTTCTGGGTTTGGAGTTTTTATTCAAAAGATCCTGCTTTCATTTCAATTTGGATTCTGAAAATCAGACCCTGTTCCAATTCCATTTTTAGTAATTGGAGCCAAAACCATCGGTTCCAATTAGTGTTGGCAAGGTATCAATCAGGGCATGCACTTGGGTATGGGGTGCCCTGATTGTTGGGGCTTTGTTGAAAGAAATATTTCGTATACTTGATCAAGATGAGCTTCTTTTCTCTCATACACAAGTGATGGCCTTACTTAGGCAGGCATGTATTTTACAAAGCTTGTGAGATGCACTGGTGGGGGTGGCCATTTCACATCAGAAAGTTGTGTAGGGCATGGGGGTTTAGGGTTTTAAAAATTTAAGTGTTTAAGGTTTTTAAAAATGTATCTCAATAGGATACTTGTAAATTTTTAGAATTGTTGAGAGTGTTGAGTGTACCAGCTTGAGAAAGCAAAAGCAAGGACAATGCAATGAAAAGGAGTACTGGTTTCTTGATGTTGCCTCCAATCAACAATCAAGACTCATTTCAAATAAGCTTTTGATCCTTTGTTCAATGTATCTTGTGTTACTATATTCTCATCACCCTCTACCATTTGTGTTTGTGTTTGTATATGTTCATCACCCATTGCCTTTTGCATTTGTGTTTTTGCATTCTCATCACCTTTTACTTTTTATGTTTTTTGGTTTTGTTTTTTCATCACCCTTGGCCTTTTATGTTTGACTTTTTACATTTTCATTATCTTTTGCCCTTTTGTTTCTACATTCTCATCACCATCTACCATTGGATTTGAAGGCACCAATGTGTGTGATTAAACATTTAAGGAACTTTATTTTTCAAAGGCATTGATACGTGTGATTATGCATTTAGGGTAGTCAATTTTTCAAAGGCATTGGTGTGTGTAATTAAATGTTAGGGGTAGTCAATTTTGTTGTAGTTTGTTTCTTGCATCTTCATCACCCAAATGTTCAAATTAGGTTCGAACTCAAAGCCCATGGTTGTCATTATGCATGTGTTTTTTAGGTTTAAAGGGAGGTTGCTACAACTATTTGGGTTTAGGGTGAAATTTGTTGTAGTTCTTTGTTTTTAAATGATTACATAAATGCAAGATGTTTTTATGAATGAAATGAGGAATGATGGATCTCCATTGTGTGTAGCTAATTATGGGCTTGGCACTAGTGAAGTCGAGGTTGGGAATGGTGATGGTGGGCTTGCAAGATTTGAAACAACCCACAATGAATTACTTGTTGACAGAAACATTAATGAGGATGATAATGAGATTTTACAAGTTCAAGCAAATGCACAACAAGGCTCATGCAATTGGAACTCAATTAGTAATTATGGCTCAAATGGAACAAAACTACAAGTACATGGGCATTCTATAAATTAAATGATGATTTAACTTTTGTTGATCCTTTTTTATGTCAACGAATGAAATGCATTGTTCAATTTAATGTGGGGCAAAACATGGAGCACAATTCTACTTAACATCGAGAAAGTTGGTAATGTATAACAAAACTATGGCACAATTGCCATGAGTTGTCACATGTTGCTTCAAAGCATTTTGCATTTTTGAATAGGCATAACACACAATATGTTATTGCCATCAAAATTGATGTTCAACAAGATGCTAAGAAAAGGAATAAGGCATTTGCAACTTGTTTTTTCAACAATGTAAGTCTTTTACCAAAAAAATTGAACATGTTCAAGAGCAATTCTTTGAAGACTTAGTGTCATATATTACTAAAAGTTACCATGCATTGAGTTTTTCTAAGAACATTTGGTTGAATCGACTTGTGCTTCATCAACTTGGTCAAATTGTTTTTCTTATTAAACAACAATTCACTAGTGAGGTAAACCCAAACATGATAAACAAGACATGGAACACCATATCCTTCCTTCCTTTGATGAAGCCGCCATGGTTACTACAACATTTGACTTGTGGATGTCTTGTGGAGAATTTAATACCTTTTCATTAGTTGTCAATAAAATGGGAGCCATTTCCTATCACTTTGGGGATTTTTTAAATTCATGTAACAATAGGGGTCACCATGGCTTTACAATTAAAATACTTGTTTGCTTGATATGATTTATTGGACAAAGTTATAGCTTAGTGAAAGATAAGGGTGCCAACTTGAACAACCTCACAACAACTATAACAAACATTGTGTCTTGTGTTCCACTTGCGTTACTTCAACCATATGTTGTTATTTATTATGGCCATGCCATTAAAGGAAACCTATAATTGAATATCAATAAATGCAAAGGATTTGAATTCTTGTGGAAATTTGTGTTACATGAGTTGTGCATCTCCACTTGTGTTTGTTGGGTTGCACATGTTGCCTATTAGCATGTTGGTCGGGTTGTCATATGCTTTCAGGGGATAGGGGGATTACCAAGATGTGTGCCATTCGACTACAACCTTGGGGTGAACACATGTTTTCAAGTTGACCTTTTGGTAATCTATGCTTACTATTTAATGTGAAACTTTAGGTGAAAGGCTATGTGCTTTCCTACGCGTGCCATTCTTGTTGCAATGAGCCTGGGGGTTGTGAGTAATATGGTTAATGGTTAAGCATGGGACAAGGCTACCACCCAATCCTAATCATTAAGTAGGTCCTACTTGACTCTTGGTTTCCCTAAACATGTTGATTAGGTTTTAGTCGTGCTTTAGGTTGTACTGGGAAGCACAATTACAAATATGTCTGAATTTGATGACCAGCATTTCCCACTACTTGTTATTATGGTGAAACTAAGTTGATGACCAATAGACCACCTTGTGTGTTCATAGTGTGCTCTTATTGGTTGACCCTGTGAAATGTTTTTATCGATGTAAGTGACACAACTATATAGGTGCAATATCCCTAAGTTCATGTTATGAAGTTTATGTTTTGGGGGTTTGCTTAAGATGTTAAAAACACAAAGAACCACAACAAATGCCAAAACCATGAAAAGTTGATGAGAAATTAAGTTTTTAACATGGTGAGGTTCAATGTCAAGTGCATCTCCCATAATCATTTATGTTGACAAACACCAATCTTAATCCCATGGGGGCATTAATTTTTGTTGGAATGTCAAGGAAGGTGCTTAATTCTATTCCTAGGTCCAAAGCAACCATAAGTTTTATGGGGGTGGCCAAAGTAGTGCGTTAAGCACCACTATTTTTTTATGAAACATTGGCCATTTCATGTGTTCAACCAATAATTGTTTTTTGCTTGGTAGCCACATTATGCGAAAATGGTGGAACACTAATGTGACAGTTATGTCAAAGGACACTTTTGTACCTCTTTTTGTTCCCCATCCAATTTTGAGGTCAACCGCATGGAGGTGTCCAAGGTTCAACTTGAATATTGGTATGTAGCTATGGCCAAACTTCATAACCTTCCAACACCACCAACCATTGATCGAACCAGTGTTATTATTGAAGTTGTTGTTGTGCATAATGAAGGAGTGTTTTAGTTGAAGGGTTTAGGGTTGGTGTTGACCCCATAAGGTGTAGTTGGATTTTGGTGCTCAACCATTGATGTTGGGCAAAGCTTTTATTGATGGACTTGGATTGACCAATGTTGATCTTGAACCTTGCCCATATAAAATTTTGACATCTATGGGTGGGTAAAAAAGGCAAGGTCAACTAAGCAAAAGATTGTGATCCAGGTTAACCCTAATAAACCAACACATTACACTACTATGTGAGGCCAAACAATGGTTATGCATGCTACGTTTTATGATGTGTTGGTCAAAGGTGTGGTTTTGTATCCCCTAAGGGTTACCATTGATTTTTGGGAAGAAATCGCATACTAGTAGCCTAAGGTGGCAAATAGGAGCTAGCCATAAGGCTTCATTACCAGTGAGATTCATTGGGGGGGCAAGCAAGAAAATCTAATAAGTCAACTATGTTGGTTAGATTTTTAAGACTTTAAGTTTTCCACTTTCTCATGCATTTAAGAATGGGGACCAAGGGATGATTTGGGACTCCCATTCATTCAGTATGGAAGAACCCAATGCACATGAAACGGAACGGGCCATGGGGTTTTGCATTAGCACCACAATTGTGCAAGGCATTTCCAAAGGAACTTGTAGGCGAATTTTGGGGCAAGTTATGGATCTCAACTACCTCACATGGATTTTCAATTTGGTTTTGGTATAATAGCTAAGTTTTGGCCAATCACACCCACCCACTACACCCTAGCTTTCACTTGTTACACCTTTTGTTGGGTCAACTATGGTGGTGCAAGGGGGGTTACTGTTACAATAGGACAACCACATTCTTGGTAATTATGGGATTAAATATGCCAAGGGACATTTGTGGGGGTGGAATAAGAAATTGGTGATGTGGGGTGTTAAAGGGTGAAATTGTAGCCCTTAATCATTATTGTTTTCTAAAAGGTAAGATCGAAAGGGCAAGGTCAACACCTTATTAGTCAACAAAAATGCGTTACTTTCACTAGCTTACTTTACCATAACTAATCAAGTAGTAAGTAAAAAGTCATATAATGAAAAATAAAGAAAGTAAGGTTTTGTTGTCCAAGAATAGACCTACCCTCCTCTGAGTAGTCTAATCCAATGGGTAGGGGGAGAAAGTAAAGAAAGGCAACATGAAAAATGGTCAGAATAAAAAAAAACAATAAATTTTCAAGATAACAAAAGTAATTTTGAGACTCCCATTTGGGAGTCCCGAAAAAAAATGTCATTTGGATGTAGACTTGGGGAGAGTCACAAAGTATACTATGGGGAGGGAAGTGATGCCTCCTCCCAAAGGATGTGGGCCGTGTAAAACTTGTGTTTGAAATTGTTCTTATAAAGTCCGCCGTACCAATTGTGTTCAACTTGCACTAACAACCCTCTTTCCTTGGTTGTGTAAGTTCATTTCATTTTGAACTCTTGCTTGTGAGTTTGTCTTAGTCCCATCCTGGAGCTCTAACATGCCCCCCTTACCCCAAAAGTGCTCTAAACTAAAGAACATGCACTTTGGGACTATTTTTTTTTCCCATTATTTCACTTTGGGACCCACATTCGGATCTTTCAAGGAGTTTAAGGGCGCATCATTTGGTATTAGAACTTTGCAACACCTTCAACGCCCTTGGATGTTACCTAATAAAGTTTGTAGACCTTCCACCACTATTGTCCCTCCTTTCCTGTGCATGTAGGTCCTTGAGTGGCTTTGCCTGCTGCTTGCAACACCTTAGGAGGTCTCCCTTTTGCTTTCTACCATTCGTAATTAATTGTTTTCCCTCATAGCTTGTGCCAACCACTTATAACAATACCTTTCAATTTGTAGGCGATTATTTGAAAGCATTTTTTCTTTTTTGTCCACCATCAAGGACTAGTTATTACCTTCCTGTGGTAGTTAGTAACTTAGTGATCCAAAGGCTACCAAGTGGTATGCATGTTTACTCTCTATCATAGAAGAAATGCACAAATACCATTTTAAAAAAAATCATATTTGTATAATACTAATTATTCTACCTTCCACACCTTTTAATAGAATAAAAAATAAAACACAAGAGATTTGAATCCTTCAACCATCTTCCATTAAAATCATACACAAAGTACATACACATTTTTCCATCCTCCTCCCTTCTTACACAAGTCTCAAATAATCTTCTTCATAGAAGTCCCCCAACACCTCTTCCAATCCTCCTTTTCCACACACCACACAAGGCCCACATTGACCCCTAGAAAAAATGGGCCCTTATCTTAATCCATTTTTAGAAATCTCCTAAATGATTGGGATGGTTACCCCCCAACTACTCACTAACATGGACTACTTAATCCCACTAGCTTCACCCCTTGGGTAAGGGACAATAAATCTACCACTAGTAACTATTAACTATTAGGAGGCTTATAAAATTAACTAGTCTAGATATTTCTACCTATTAACATGGGGGTGCCAGGACATGATGGCACTTTTCCACATTTTGCGTAACATTCATAGGCCATCCCCTCAACTTCAAGTGTTGGGAATGTTCCATCATCCCAACCCAAGGTATAGGTGAGTGCAAAAACATGGCTTAACAGTTACAAAAGGTGAGGTGCATGAAACACAATGGATAATACGAAATTTAACTAGATGTTTTGTGACGCGCTCCCAAGTCCCTAGTTAGCCCCAAGTTGGGACTACGTCACTCAAATTGCGGAAATGTGGGGGACTCGAGGCACACTCCCAACTTCCAACACTAAAGGGGGTAAGAGGGGCGTGTTAAAAGCTCCGGGATTAGACTAGGAAAAGGGACAAGCTACTTATTTATTCGGTCTTGCATCCAAAACCAACCAACAAGTTGGTTAGTACTCATTCGGAACACTCTTGGTGTTAGGACAAGCCACGGGCAACCTTGGATTCACTTGACTCACCATGGCCCGGACTTGGGGGAAGTCACCACCTTCCCCCATATTGTATTCTCTGCATCTCACCGTCGCACTTGCATCCGAATGGCACTTTTTCCCGGGACTCCCAAAGTGGAGTCCCGAAACTATCCCGGTTTGGACTCCCAGGACTTTGGGCGTTCATAACTTCTTGCCCCGACCTCGGATTGGGACGAGAACTAAAGCAAAGTTGTAGCTCTCCTTGAGAAATTTCCAACAATGTGTTGCACTTTACCTGCACGCACTGGGATCGGGTCGATTCCTGACTTTTAGTGGTCGGGAGTCTCGGAGGACTCCCAAGTCCCATTTTCGGGAGTGTGAGTGGCGACTCACACTTCCCTCAAAGTGGGGTTGTAACATTTTGCCTTTAGTTTGAAAAAATTAGGTCACAACAAGTTTGAATCATATTGGACGATGATAATCTAATTTTCAAGCAACTTCAAAAGCTTAGTGAGGTGGAGAAAGCCTTGATTAAGGTTCAAACAACAAAATTGTTGGATGTTGGATGTTGGTTTGGTGGAAATGGTTAAGGGTGAATATGCCTCATTAACAATGCTGCCAACCAATAACACTAATAGAAAAACCCCATTTTGCAACTTGTTCAAGGCAACTAAAAATTTTGTTTGTGATTATCTTGGTCTATTTTGAGTACCAAAATAGTCACAAACGACACTTTAAGTCGCCTCAAGGATAAGTCACAAAATGGGGTTTTTCTATTAATGCAAATACATTTTTGGCAATTGGACTAAACACCACATTGTGAGCCATACCGACACAACTATGTGCGGTAGTCTCAATTTTTAAGAGTGGCATCAGGGTTATTTGAGTGGGGTAAGGTTATTAAGGGCTTTTAACGACTTCATAGGGAATGATGAATGCGCTTGGTGCGTAGGGGGGTTGTTTTCTTTTTTAAAATGCATTATCAGATAATAAGGAGTTGGATTAGTTCTTTTCTTCAACAAAGGCTAATAACCATAATTTTAGAAACTCTGTTGCGTAATGAAGGGCGAAAAATCTCTAGACGGTTGGGGGTAGAAGTAAACACCAAAATTTGCGGTGTTCAACACAACATTAGTCTTGTTATGGTATTTAGGGAATAACAAGGATGTTAGAAATTCTTGAAGCAGTTGAAGGGATGTTAATGAAAGGTTTAATAGAGATATAACAATCTTCAAGCCCTTGAACATAAGGTTAATTCGAGGCAACTCAACAATTAAATAGATAGTATGATAGTGTGTTAATGGCAACAGAAGTCTGATGATAATTGAAACATTTATTTAGTTTGTGAATGAGCTCAGCAAGGAGCTACAAGTACATGTGAAATCGTGGGCTATAAGTGATAATTCATAACTGCAGGAAATCTAGGATTCGTCGAACGATGCAAACTAGGTAGTCCGCCTTGCTATTAGGAGGTAGTCGACAAATTGGACCACGTAACCAACGATAGTGTCCAACATCGGGAACTAAAGACCATGCGAAGATAGAAGTATCTTCAATTTTGTAACAACCTTCACAAACGGTTTCGGGTTCATCACCAGAAACGGGGTCGACTTGTAGTAAGATCACCAGGGTGAGAGAGTTTGGAGAAATACGATAATACCAGGCTCGAGGGGGTTCAACTTCAAGATGAGCACGCACTTCTCGAGGTTCGGGTTCTTCATCATGAGGATGTTGTGTTAGGGTAAGATCTAGAGATGACTTCGGAAGTAGTTCTTCATTCGCTTGTGCGGCTTGCGGCCCGTAAAATGTGACCATGCGCGATGCCATAATTTCAAGGAGAGGAAAAAGGTTAGACCTTTAATCAAAATCAAATCGACAATGAAGGTGTGAAGGACTTGTTACATTGAGGTGCGCAGTTATAACTTATAGATCGAAGAAAAGGAAAAAAAAACATGAGTAACGGCTTAGAACCATGGTAAAATAAAACTGTAAGGTCAAGGGAAAAAATTGAAGGTTTAAGTAAAGTTTGTTTGGGGGGGAATGGAAGAGGTGAAAAGGTGTTTTTTCTTCACCTTCCATTGGCCACCAAACATGGAACCTTCCATTGGCCACCAAGCTTGGAATCTACCTTCACCTCCTTTTTCCTTCTCTTTACAATGCGGACTCGGATCATTGGGGGTTCTTTCTTTGCCTCGGAGATAATTTTCATTCAATCTTGAATACTTCTTCCCATGAGCTTCTTGAAGAGGAAAATAATGATTAGTCTTGTAGAAAGGAGAAGGAAGGAAAGTATAATGAAAATCTTGTAATAATTTTAAAGGAATGGGGGTGGGTAGTGATAATGTTGGAAGGTTGGAACTTTAAAGAAATCTCACAAACCCTCTTGGGTTTCATAACATAACTTCTTATTGGTTTACCTATAGATCTTGAGATTTGGTAACAAGTTGCGCCTTGTAGTTAGTTTTTTATGAGCTAAGGCAAGCCAGATTTGAATAATGTAGGTGTTAGAAATGATGTTTTAAGTGACAAATGGTCTACAACCAAGTTGAATTATCACCTTTGTAAAACCCTTTCGGATTTTGTAGCATAATTTCTTGCTAGTTTAGTTACAGAGCTTAGGATTTGGTAGCAAGATGCGCCTTGTTGTTAACTTTCTAATGAGTTATGGCAAGCTAGATTTGAATGACCTATGTGTTAAAAACAATATTTCAAGTGACTAGTGGTCTGCAACTATGTTGGACATGGTGTTGGGTCCTTAAACATTGGTTTAAATGAATGACAATTGACATAAAATCCTAGAATGTGTAGTGTGTGAACTCAAAAAAATATATCTATCAATTTTAATTGTAAATGATACATAGGAGGCAGGCTACTTAATTTCAACTACAAACACAATCTAACATTCAGAATTACACTTGCATTTTTCCTTCACTAGTAGCATTTATGTTTTCAAGCATAATCACCTTGTAGAACCAGGAGTAGAGGGACGAAAAGTCGCCTCACAGTTGCCATAAACCAAAATGTTGTCAATGTAGACGACCAAAAAGTCATCAAGCCACTTTTGAAAAATGTCATTCATGAGGGTGCAAAATGTGGCGGGTGCATTGGTGAGCCCAAAAGGCATCACCAAGAACTCGTAGGAACTACACCTTGTGCAACAAGCAATTTTTTTCTTCATCCCCTTGTGCAATTCGAATTTGGTAATACCCAGAAGGTAGGTCAATCCTACTAAATACTTTGGCTCCTGAAAGTCGATCAAACAAGTCATCAATTTGAAGCAATGGGTATCGATTTTTCACCGTCACCTTGTTAAGGGCTCTATAATCCACACACATCCTCAAAGTCCCATCCTTCTTGTGAACAAAAAGGACGGGGGCCTCATATGGTGACTTAGTAGGCTTGATGTATCCTTTTGCGAGGAATTTTTCGAGTTAAACCTTAAGCTCTTTCAACTCCTCATGATTCATTTGGTTTGGGGCCTTAGTAGGAGGTGCCACTCCCGGCATCACCTCGATCGCATGGTCAACTTGTCTTCTCAGGGGCAACTCTTTGAGCATCACATTCAGGAATTCCTCTAACACTTGCTTGATGCACTTGTGGAGGTTCACCACCTTGGTGGCCTCCTTTGGTTCAAACTCATCTAATACATGCATCACACACAACATGCCATAGCCTCCCACACATTTTTTTTCTAGGGTTTTTTCCAGCATCAAGTGGATGGAGGTCCCACCCACACTAGGCGCTTCGTGTGCCTTCACTCGCACGATCTTATTTTTGGATGGGATCCTAACTAGCTTATTATGCCCTTCTATGAGCACATTGTTATGTGTGATGAATTCCATTCCCAAAATGCAATCCATTCCCCCTAAGGTGGAAACTAACAAATCCACCTTGCCTCTCTAATTCCCCAATTGGAAAGGCACATCTTTTGCTTGTAACTTGGTGGGATGGGGAATCCCATCTGCAAAGTGCACCTCGATGGGTGCCTTGAGCTCCTCCAACAAGAGCTCCATTCTTTCGGCATTTTTTTTGGTTATGAAGTTGTGGGAGGCCCCTGTGTCCAAAAGACATGACATTTCTCGCTTAGAAACCTTCCCCTTTAAGAAAATAAGGCAATTACATTCACCTTGGGCTAGGTTGGCGGTAAGGGCAATTACCTTGGAAGCCCCATTCCCCGGTTTGGGTTTGGGGCAATACTTGGAATAATGCCCCACTTCATTACAATTGAAACACGCTCCTTTGGGTTTTCCACTAGCATCCCCCTTGGGTTGGCTCCCTTTGAAAGGAGCCCCTTTCTTGACAAAATTTCCTTTGGGTTTGAAACCTGAGCCTTGGAATTGTTTGGGTTTTTCCCCCTTGGAGGCATATTGGCCTCGGTTCCATTCCCCTTCATGGCGTGCCTTCTTGTGAGGGAACTTGCTATCCCTTTTGAATCTGAACTTCTCACCCTGTCCCACATCTAAAAAGCCTTCCACTTTCATGATGGCTTCAGCTAATGAGGCAAACCAATTCTCTTCAAGCTTACACTTGGCCCAAGTTAGAAGCCCCATCACAAAGTGGCACACCCGGTCTAACTCATGCATATGCCTAATTTCAAGCATGAGTTTGGAATAAGCCCTCACATATTGACGCAAGTTGTCATTGTTTGCATTCACAAGGTCATGGAGTTTGCACCTCGAAATGTAGTTAGAATTCTTGGGAACGATCTTCAACTCAATACGTTCCTTGAATAATTCCCATGTGTAACCATGGGCCTTCCCTTCTTCTTGCCTCACCGTTCTCCACCATGTGGAGGCATAGCCCTTCAAATAGGATTGGGCAAGTTCCACGGCCGAGTGCCGACCAACCTTAGCAACATGAAAGTAATCTTCCATTTCTACAAACCAAGCATCCACAACCTTTCGATACCAGGCCCCATCAAAGTTCCCGAGCTTAGCGGGCTTGAACTCCACACCTTTGGATGATCCTCCTTTGAGGGCCATAACTAATTCATTGAAATCGGGCCTATTCATTTTGAATAGGACCTCCAATTGTTCTGGGCTGAAGAGGATTGTATTTGGTTGCTCCTCTTCACTTTCATGGTCCTCATGGCTATCACGGTTTTATTCACCTTCGGAATCCTTTTGTTCTTCCCCCCTTATGGCTTGGGGTGGAACACCCGGGTCTTGGGTGGGTTCTTCCACCATGGTCTCTTGGACTACCTTGCAGGTCTTCTTTGGTGCCATTGCAACTCCCCAATAAGTGGATCAAGCTTTCCCGGAACTCTAATACCACATGACATACTCCCAACTCCTCGAAGGACTCAAATGTGAATCCAAGTAGAAAACAACGAAAAAGGGAGTAATCGGGGCATGCTCCTTAGCTCACAACACTTTAAGGGGTAGAGGGGCGTGTTGGAGCTCCGGGATGGGACTAGGAAGAGTTGACAAGTTTCACTCACTCACATGGGCTTGCACACAACCCACACAAAGTGGCTGGTGCATAGTTGGAGCACCTTTGGTGCTAGGACAAACCACGGGCAACATGGACACACTAAACTCACCACAACCCGGACTTGGGGGAAGCCACCACCTTCCCCCTCATAGTATACTCTGTGGCTGGCCACAAAGCCTACATCCAAATGGCTTTTCTCTCCCAAGACTCCCGAGTGGGAGTCCCAAAATCGCGTCAATTGGAACTCCTGCGATTTTGGAGCCCCATAACTTTGCGAACAGACTTCGGATCGAGATGTTGTTTGAATCAAAGTTGTAGTTCCTGTTGAGAACTTCCCAACAATATGTTGCATGCTTTCTGCGGCCAAGTAAATCGAGTTGATTCTTGACTTTTTCTAGTCGAGAGTCAGATTGGCAATTTGATTCCCGGCCTTTCTTTTGGCCATAATTTGTGTTTCAAATGTCCAAATGAGCAATGCAAGCCCATTTTAAACATTTAAGTTCTAAGAGATTTTCAATGATATAAAGAACGCCACAAGCCATTGAGTTTTGACCCTTGAAATTGCTCTTTGAAGTTTCAGAAATGCACTAGGACTCCATCTCCCAAAGTGGGAGTTGCCTTGGGAGTGTGAGGGTTCACTCCCTCATACTCCCTCACACTTTCTTACACTCCCGGGAGTATATGATGTGATTCCTGGGCTTCTTCTTGGCCCGCAACCTTGTAACCCCTTTGCCTCGGTCGCGAGCCCAAAACAAGGGTTGCAATAGTTATGATGTAGGTTATGTAGGGCCAATGTATGTAAGGCTATATATAATTAGAGCTTATATAGGCCTACATAGCCTTTACATAGGCCTACATAATTCATATTTAGGCCTACATAACCCTTCCATAAGCCTACAATATAACCCCTACATAGCCTTTACATATATAGGCCTAAATAGCCTCTATAATATATAACCCCAATAATATTGGCCCTTATGTATGCCTAGGTACCCCCTATGTACTCCTAGCAACATATATAGCTTTTACATAGGCCTACATAACCTTGCATAGCCTAAATAACCATACCCTACTTAACCCCTATAAAGGCCCCTATGTAATCCTATTTAGGTAGCTGCAAGATAGACTTTACCTAGGCCTACATAATGTGCATAACCCTTATATAGCCCTACATAGCTCTTACCTATGCCTAGACACAACCCTACATAGCCTTACATAGCCCCTACATACTTCTTACATAGCCTAACATAGTCCTTACTAATTATGCCTAAACATCACCCCTACATATCTTTACATAACCCCTAAGTAGCCTCAGGCAACCCAAAAACATAAATACCTCCTACCTAAGTCAACATATATAGCTTAACATAACCCATACTTAGGCCCTACATAAGTCTACATAGCCTTGCATAGCCTTTAGATAAGCCTAGGAAGCCCATACATATTTCTTACCTAGGCCTACATAGCATACATAATCCTTACATAACCCTACACCAACATATATAGCCTAATATAGCCCTTACTTAAACTTTACCTAAGCCTACATAGCCTTACATAGCCCTTAAGTAGGCTTGGGAAGCCCATACATACCTCCTACCTAGGCCTATGTAGCCTAACATAGCCCTTATTTAACCCTACCTAGGCCTACATAGCTTAACATAGCCCTTATTTGGACCCCACATAGGCCTACATAGCCTACATAATCCTTACATAACCTTACATAGCCCTTATGCCTAGACATAACCCTTACATAACCTTACATAACACCTAAATAGGTCTAAGTAGCCTATAAATACCTCCTACCTAGGCCCACATATATAGCCTAACATAGCTTCTATTTATACCCTACCTAGGCTTACATAGCTTACATAACCTCTACATAGCTTTACATAGCCCCTAAGTAGGCCTAGGTAGCCCATACATACCTTTTACCTAAGCCTATATAACTTACATAACCTTTACATAGCCTTGCATAGCCCCTAGAAGTAGGCTTAGGATGCCCATACATACCTCCTACCTAGGCCTACATAGCCTAAATAGCCCTTACCTTGACCTTACCTAGGCCTACGTAACCTAACATAGCCCCTACCTAAGTCTACATCTAGCCGGATAGAGTCTAATATAATAGCCTAATATAACACAACCTAGGTTAGTACTTATGCGTAGGCTAATATATTATATAGCCCATGTTGGTGTAAGTTATAGCCTAGGCTAGTTAGTATAGAGTACATAACATAGGTAGCCTAGCCTAGGTATCCTAGTTAGTATGTTTGACTAGCTTCCTACCTTCCTATGTCCCTATATTCCTCCTATCTACCTTTAATTATAAGTAATGTAAAAGAAATTGAACATGTTTATTACAATATGTTCACAAATACTTTCACCTTATGAATGGTAAGGACTTCACTCCTCAAAGTGGAGGTGATGAGTTCAAGTCCCACACTTGCAATCAAGGCCACTACCTTAGCTAGGTGGCTTAACTAATTATTGAAGTGGGCGGGCTAGGCAAGGTGGCCTATATACCTAACCTACATAGGTTGAGTGGGTGGCCTAGCCACCTACCCTACCTAGCTCAAATGGGTTGCCTAGCTACCTAGCTTACCTAGCCTAGGTAGCTAGGTTATAACTAAGCAAGTTTTATTAATAATATAAATTAATTTTAAATTAAATTTATTCATTAGTTATTAGGGTAGGTAGGTAGGTTAGTAGGTAGGGTAACTAACTAGTTAAAAGGTAGGTAGGTGGGCAGGTAGGTAAGTAATTAAAAATTAATTACCAAAAAAGCTACAACCCAAATTTTGAACGATTGGTCAAAATGACCCAATCAAAAAGACCTACTCAAAACGGATGTGTTCAATACAACTTGTCCAAAATAACTGCCAATCAAATTGAACATTTGTCATTTTTGGGTTTTTTTAACTAGTTTTTAAGTCAAAAAAGTTGTGAATTCTTGTAATGACAATAAATTAAGTAGGTTAGGTAATAAATAGTAGGTATGTAACCTAGGTAATATTAATAAGTAGTATAGGTAGTAGGTAATAAGTAGGATAGGTAGTAAATAGTAAATATTTTATTTTGTGGATATATGATTTTTTTTGTATGGGACAAAAGATGTGATAATGTTGTAGTGTTGTAGTGTTTCCCTTTCATTATAATTTATCCCATATCCTTTGTCTACAACTTCAAACTTGTAAAGTATATAACTAGGTGAAAGACTGGACTAGATTCATGGTATGCACTAGAAGCATAGTGCATGTGCTATATGAAATGAATCAATCAAAAGGCTTGTCCCCAACAAAATAAATAGGATCCTACCTACCTATTTAGCCTATGTTAGGTAACTTATTCGCCTAGCCTAAAATAGGTTGCCTATTATAGTTTAGCCTAGGATAGATCAGAATGAAATAATAATTATAATAATAAAATTTTAAAATTATAATATATCTTTTTTGAACAAATGGAAAATTGCCACATGTTTTATGGTTGGATTTTTAAATTACCACGTGGTAAATCCTAACCACCCATCAATGGCACATTTGGTAACATGTGATTATCCCAAATGTAGTCACAAATTGGGGTTTCACATCATACTAACGAGCATCCATGGCAATGGATGAAAAATTATGGCTTAGTCATAAGGTTTGTGATTACACTTTCAACTTCATGGACATGTCATGTCTTTTGCAACTAATTGTCTTATGATACTTGTCTTAAGCGACTAGGTTATTTGTAGTCACATGTGTCCATTATAAAGTCGCAAATCCAGTTGTTGATTTTGAAATTTCTTCTAATGTATGTTCAATGAAGTTGAATCCTAGGTGATAGGCCTACTTCCAATCTTTCCTTTCTTTGTCTTCATGAATTAGTTTCAATTTGGACACATGGGACGTCAAATGGGCTACCAATGTAGTTGGTAGCTATAAAGTATACACATCTAGGTGCAGTTTATGAATCATTTTATAAGGACCTATGTACTTTGGAATAAACCTATTCACCAAGGTTATGGACATTCTAAGTCTCGAATGTAACCACACTAGGTCACCCACCTAAAACTCAAATAGGTCTTCGCAATTTGTTGGTTTGTTTCTCATAACTTGCATGTGCTTTCTCTAAGAGCTTAATGGCCTATGATTTATTCTTTTCACGATCCTTGGCCATTTCTTTAACATCCTTATTGCCCTTGCGACGGGTGCTTCTTGTTTTAAGAATGGTTTAAATCCATAAGTTGTTTTGCTTCAATTCCCAAGGCCAACTCAAAGGGACTCATTTTAGTGGTTGAGTGTTTTATGGAGTTGTAGCAAAACTTTGTTAAACCCAAATGGTCGCCCCAATCCTTATGATCACTAACGATATAATTATGGATATACTAATTTAATATTTTGTTGACCTTTTTGGTCTATCCATTAGTTTGTGGGTGAAAAGTGGTACTAAAATTCAATTTAGTCCATGTTTTTTTCATTATTAACATTTTTTTTTTAAATTGAAAGGATTGGAAGGCCTATACAACCCAAACTTCTTTTTGTGTACCAACTTGATATTTTGACATTTCACACAAAATGCGGACATAATGTTCTACATCCTCTTTCATTTCGAGCTAATAAAAAATCTTATTCAAAGTTGTTCTCATGTTTTTGTCTTCACAATGTCCAGTCGTTGGCAAGTCATGCACTTCTTGCATGACTTTTGTGCACAACTTTTCTTGTGGCACATAGACTTGTGATTATTTCCAATTAAATAACCCATCTAGAAGTGCGATCCTTTTCACATTTGTTTTGTGGTGTAAGTCCATAAAATGATTTTGCACGAAGTGGTCTCCCACATACCCCTTTTAGATCTTTCTCTCTTATAAATTGCTTTCCTTGACAAACATAGCTCATGGAGATTGATTATTTTTGCAAGGCATTTTTCCTTGGTATTCTTCTTTGCAACTAAACGCATCAAGCACCACATGTCTTTGCTAGGTTTATGGATCAATCCAATGTCCACAAGGGCCAAGGTGTCATGCCATTGCAACTACTTTGTTGTGGCCCTTAATTGGGTTTCAAAATATCTTAGGGACACATGTCAAAGTATGGTTGCGCTACCAAAAAGGACCGTCTTCTTTTGTATCTAGTGGAACCCCTTCATTTAAAACATGTTGTAACTTAATGGCACATTCATATTGTAAGTTTAATCTTTTCCATGTATAGATACATTATTAAGGTACTATTATATGCATAGCATGTCAAATTTGAATAAGTTTCAAAATTCTTACCAAGTCGTTTAAAAAAATCCAAGACTTTGTCTCTTAAGAAAAAAAAGTTCAAAGATTCATAATGAATGTCTAAACAATTGTTTTTAACCCAAGATTTTTACCACAAACACCTTAGGTATACTAATGTACATAAAATGTACGAATGTGATTGCAAAAACTAAGTGCCTTATTGTAACGTAAAGAGTTTCAAAAAGTGAAATTTTTGGGAATTTTGGGCCATTGATATAACATGGCCCACATTGGATAAATTTTATTATTTGTACTTTCATAAGTGAAAAAAATAGATGTTTTTGATGCCTACATAAAACTTGGAACAAAATTATTTCATTTGACATGAAAAAAAAGGGAGATCTAAGACATGCCATAAGAAAAATGAAGAAAAAAGTGAATTTGAGTCCTTATGAGTGAGTGTTTAGTGTTCCTGCGGGGGTATCCCAATCGTGCTACGATCCCTATTATTTGTAAAAACCCTTGTCTTCTATGAACCTAAGTAGTGTTACCATGTCTTAAAGTAATTGACTATTGCAAATAACTCTTTTACATGAGTTGGCCATTTCAATTAAGCCTTTGCCAACTTTTTGCTTTCAAAAGCAATTGGGTGTCCTTCTTGCATAAGAACCCCACCAATAGCAAACCCATTTGCATCTATATGCATTTTGAAACGCTTCAAAAAATCAAAGAATTACATACCGATGCCAATGACAATTTCCAATCCAGAAGGTCAAATGCCTTCTTCTGTTCGTCTTTCCATTCAAATGGAAACTCCCTATTCAAGAGGTCAATGAGTGGTTTGGCCAATGCCAAAAAGTCCCTTATGAACTTCTTATAAAAGTTGGCTAACCTTAAGAACAACCCACACCTTTGACCGAATTGGGTTGGGTTTAACCCTTTCCTTAACTAACACATGTCCCAAGAAGTCCATTTCTAGATTTGCGAATTCATTTTTAGTTCGATTAACATAAAGCTTGCTCATTTTGAATTTTTTGCAAAACAAACTTCAAGTGTTTTACATGTTCTTCCATAAACTTGAAATAAACCAAAATGTTATCTATACAAATGATGATGAACTTGTTTAACTTCTCATGGAAGATTGAGTTCATTAATGTGGTAAAGGTGAATGGGGCATTACATAGCCCAAACGACATGACTAGGAACTCATAAGATCCATACCTTGTCCTCGTAATCTTTTTTTCACCTTTCCCACACAAATTTAGTAATAACCCGACTTCAACACTAGAAGAAATTGTTGTTGTTTACAACCAACTCAAGCAATTTGCATGTGCAACTACATTTGAATTTTGAATGATTTTGGTCACCTCTACAACTGTGGTGCAATTAGTTTTTCCTTCATCCCTTGAAATGGATGATTTTTACATTTTGATTTGTGCAAATATGCAACTATAAATCCAACATTATATATACTTTTGTTTTGTACAAACATGTTACCAAAGAGCTTGAACTCCAAAACACAAATTGGTTTTATTTGTTTAAATTAAACAATGACCCCCTTCAATTCAAAAGAATGTATCTTATTCATTTTGAAACCAATTTGAGTGAATTTTGTGGCTTCGAATGCGTCAAATGTAGAAATACAAAATATTTTTGTGGCTCAAAGACAATATAGCAATGACCAAAAATCTTGAGCTTCAAATCACAAATTGGTTTTATTCACCTAAATCAAATAATGACCTCATCATTTCATAAAAACATTTCTTGTCCATTTCAAAACCAATTTGAACGATTTTTGTTGTTTAGATGCATTAGGTGTAGAACTACAAAATCATTTTGAAGTTCAAAGAAAAAAGAATAATGACCAAAGGTTTTGAGCTTCAAATCACAAACTGGTTTTATTAACCTCAACCAAACAATGACCTCGTCCCTTCATAAAAACATATTTTGTTCATTTCAAAACCAATTTGAGCAATTTTTGTTGCTTTAGATGTGTCAGGTGTAGAACTACAAATTTTTTTTGAAACTCAAAACAACAAAGCAATGACCAAAGATTTATAACTATTTATTTGCCTCTCTACAGTTGTTGCATCCCAAGTTGCAACTATAATGTAATTATAATCTTTATCCCATATTGGTTGTCATAATTTTGAAGCTTGTGAACTATTTATTTCTAGGTGCCTTTATTCAAGTAACAAGTGGCAATTGGGATGGACAAAAAAAAAATTCAACCCTAAAGGCTAAACCCAATACTTTTTTAATAAAAAGTTGTAAATCTGTCTTTTGATATAAGATTTATAGAATTACTTAGGCCCATTCATCTATTGATGTACCTACTTAGGCCTACCTACCCACCTACCTAGGCTTATTTATTTACCTACATATTTATCTAGGTGCCATGTGTCAACATCTTATGAACCTTATATTTGGGTGAATGCACAATTAAATGTCTTAATACTAACAAAAATTACACTCCCTATAGGTACATACAATTTTTTTTTTAACGATTCAAATGGACATGGTTTTTACTTTTTAAAATGTTATTATTCTAATCTTTGAATAATACATGTTCAATCAACTACAAACCTTCCCAAATTTATGTGAAAACTTGTATTCATTATAATTGATGTCATTTTTTAATTTGGAAGTCTTAAAAGGAAAACCCATGAAGTTTTTAGGAAAATTGCCCCATCTAAAACTTTTTAAATTTGGAACAAAAAAATTGAAAAAATAATAATTTGCAATTCATATGGACTTATGAAAATATGGTCAAATTTTAACCATTCAAAAGTCCTTAACTATCAAATGGTTAAGGTTTTGAAATAAAATATTCCTCATATGAAGTTATCTTGTATTACATCATATATTGAGTCCCAATAACAAATTTGGAATGTGAATCAATATAAAATTTTCCATTTTGTGATGGTCCAATCAAATGATTAGTTTATATTTTCAATTTCAAAAGTCCATTATTACTAACAAATGAGTTTTTAAATTAAGAAATAACTACACAATTTTATTCATAATGAAGTTGTTAGTTTAAAGACATATTAATCACCATATGCATTTGAATAAAGGGTACCTCAAAAAAAAACACCATTTTGTCACAATTGTGAAACACTTGATTATGCATCTAGCCATTTGTTTAATTAATTTAAATAATAAATTTCAAATGGGCTTTAAATGTCGTGTGTGATTAAATTATTGATTTGAAAATGGACACATGTCATAAAAAATCATTTAGTTGCACATGTAGTTGCATATGCAACTTGTATGAATATGAATGGATGAAAAGTACAAACATATTGTATGTACAATATGTCACATGCAACTTGTCTTATGCAACTAAAGCAAAAATTCATTGCATGTGTCATGTGCAATTGAAAATTAGTTGTAAACAACAATTGCAAAAGATATATTTTCTATTAATGCAAGTTGGATCTAGCTAAAATAACAAGCCCCATTTAAATGATAAAAAAGATCATCAATTTGGGGTAGGGGTAATTATTTTTAATTGTGATATTGTTCAAGGCACGATAATTTCTACACATTTGCAACTTACCATCCTTTTTATCAATGAACAAAATCGGGGATCCATAATGTAACCCTATTCCATCAAGTCATTGATTTGAGCCTTGAATTTTTGTAGCTCTTTTTGGTTAAGTTAATAAGGCAACTTAGAAGCCGGTGTTGACCTAGGCACCATTTTGATCTTATGATCCACATCTAGATATGGAGGAAACAAATGTTTGGGAAGTTCGTTTGTTAAGATGTCGTCCAAAAATTTATTAATTGTGTTAAAAATACAAGTAGGCTAGGACTCAACCCTTTTGGCTTTTGCTTTAACACTATACTCACCCACACACATTAAAAAAAAAAAAAAAAACTTTTGCAATTCTCACAAGGAGATTAAATGAATACACAACTTAGCTAAACTAGCATGGTATTCAACCTTTAAGCTAAACAACTTATTTATTAGCTTAGTTATGACTTTTAACAGCTTATAGCCTCTTTTCAAAACATCAACATGGTAGGCATAAAAATGGTATTGCCTAAGATAGATTCAATGCCATTTAACATGCAAATCGTGAAGTTTTCTAAAAACTTAGCCTTGTTGCATTCCAAAATAGCCCTTAACACCACATCACTTGTTAGAGTTGCAACTCCTTGTGTTAATTGGACCTTGATGGGTTTGGCCACCTTTGTGGTCCCCCATTTGAGTTGTAATGCCACATTTGGACTCACAAACAAATGTGTGGTTCCTTAATCCAAAAGACACATCAACTTGTTGATTCCCACTTTAAACTTAAGTAGGGTCAAATTAGGCCTTAATTTAGCCACATTTGCTTTTGCGATAAATTTTCCTTGCACAAAGTCATCCCTTACCTTTTTGTGGTCCTTGGCATAATGTCCCAGTTCATTATAGTTGAAACACTTGACTTTAGCAATGTGGTTTGTTTTTTGTAGGCACCCCAAGTTATCTTTTGGTGGTTTCTTCTCCCATTTCCTCTTTTGGCCTCCTTTGAAGGCACACATGGTTTGAACTATACTTTCAGCACTCATTTTTGTGAGTTGCAAAATTTGCATAATTCCCATTTTTCTATGCATGGAGTCGTCCTCCATGCACTCCACAACCTTCATCATCTCTTAACAAGTTACATGAACTTCATTCCTTTGTAATATGGCATTATGAGCCCATGACTATAAGCCATGAAGAAATGCCAGCTTTTGTGCATATTCCTCCTTCAATAGAATTAAGCTTAGTAGGGACTCAAAGGTTTGTACATACTTTCCAATTGCCTTTGACCAATCTCCTTGGCTAAAATTCAAAATGTTTTGCCCATTTTTTAAAATTAGATTGTGAGGTGGGGGGGGGGGGGGGGGGAAACTTCTTTTTTTAATTTAGCGCTATAATGTTTTCAATCAACAACCACCCTATAATTTTTATAACCA
>Ga0116231_10003344_pt1 | contig 33432 bp, 24 predicted proteins | sample S1TSphgellanicum_2_FD_89695 | JGI IMG/M metagenome (GOLD analysis project Ga0116231, IMG submission 89695) | Host-associated microbial communities from peat moss isolated from Minnesota, USA - S1T2_Fd - Sphagnum magellanicum MG | ecosystem: Host-associated > Plants > Peat moss > Unclassified... | reverse complement strand
CAACGTTTAGGTTAGTGCTGCAGGAGCAGTATTACTCTACTTGAGAGAGAGACGGACGTAGTCAATAAAAGACAGCGATAGGCCTACCTCCACTCCAGGTCCCAGAAGGGACCAACTAGTTTTCATTCCAATTCTAAAAAGAAACATGGATTTTACACATTAACTTATAGGGTCCTATTTTCTAAAGGATTTTGGACCCTTGTACCTATGTATATGTTGTTGTGAGCCTTGCCTAATTGGCAAATGTGGAGGTTATGATTAATACTTTAACATGCATTTTGCCATAAGTTGAGGTTGTCCATAGCTTGAAAAAGTTCAATTAAATCAAGGATTTTTTTGTTATAATATTCTAGTTGTCAATATTTGTTGAGGGATGTATTGCATTCATGGTTTTTTAAGCTTCCCATGTCATGCTTCAAGTGTCTTGCCTTCATAAACTTTGACAATATGTGAGAGGTCAAACATATCTTCGTGATTTGGCCGATTAATTCATTTGGCATTCAAGGTTAATGTACAACATGTTTGGGCAAAGCATAATGATTTGAACATTGGAGAGGTTTGTTGCATTACAATTAAAATGTATATACTAAGAGCATCTCCACCGGTGCTCAGTATGTCACTCTGGATAATAAAATTAAATGTCTAAGTTAGCTTCTATTTTTTTTGGCAACCCCACCAATAAAATTGTAACTGGAGAACTGCATATACGTGAGGACTACTAATAACAAACCACATGGACCAACCATTATGATCGACCAATCAGAAATACTGAGTCGCAGTCAGGTCCAATTTATTACATTCTTTTTTGGAAGTGCACAACTGTGTTGCGCCATTTACCAGCCACAGCAAGCTGCACGAGTTTCATGGAGAAAACCAATTTCCTGAGCTAAACCGGCACATTTTGCCTTTTTCGCAATAAATTTTTCTGTCTGGAGTCACATACTGGGCATCGGTGGAGATGCTCTAAGGTGATTAAAGGTGTGAATCAACAATATGCTTTAGACAAATAACTTCCTTGGATAAGGTTGGAAGCAACTTCTTTTCCTTACAAAGTTGCTTATGGATGCAATGGAATTCAAATTTATTTACAATATTAGATGCAAGTTGATGTAGAGAGTTCATTTTGAGATTATTCGTGTAGCATGTTGCTAGTTTAAATAAGTCAACCACCGGCAAATGTTGACATTTGTTAACCCCTATCACCTTGATTTTGTAAACCATTTTCTTCAAACTTAAGATGAAGAGCAATGCTTTGGCAACCTTGTAGCTGGAAAAAACTACCCCAACATACAATTGAGAAAAAACTTGACCTTATTTCAAATTTCAAGGAGAACCCCTAAATTATTGTGTACGCAAAGATGCAAGTGATTGGAAGTGTTGAAGATGATAGGTGTTTCAACAAGTTGTCATTTATGAAATCTAAGCAAATTAGTAGTATATTGACCAAACATCTAAATTAAGTGGTGTTAGTTTTTGCACTAAAGATTTTAAATTTGGAGAATTTCCCTTATTATGAAACTATAAAGTCTTGGAAGGGAGCTAAGTAATGGTATGGAATGTGAATAGAATGCATGATTTTATGCCATTTTCTCTTTTTGTTGCAATAGATCTATTAATTGGATTCAAATTTTTCTCTTTTGGATTTTTCTAGTTTAAACCTTTGTGAACACCTTTATTAGCTTTGATTTTATGCAGTGCATTTCAATTATATTTTGCAACAAATTGGACTATTATCAAATGTGGGTTGTGTAATGTGTATGAAACTTGGCTTTTATGGCCTTTGTAGGGAAAACTAAGTGCAAAAGTGATGGAACAAGGCATAGGAGTTTGGAGCTAGCCATCTACAAGGGGTTTGGAAGATTCAATTTATATGGGCTAGGTGGGTTGATTGATGTGAGCTTTTCTTGGATGGATTGTGGGTGGAGGCACTTCTATTGCAATTTCTTACAAAGTCCATATTTGATTAGGGTTTGAATTCCTTAGAAGTGGTTCAATGTGTGAACTTTGAAGTTTGCAACTTGGCATCTATGCATTTGAGTATTCTAATTTTTACCATGCTTATAATCTTCACTCTTGGGATTTGAGTGTGGTTCTAAATTTCTAGGATGATTAAAACTACCCCTTGGAAGACTCTATCCACCATGTTCACTTGTAGCCAATTCCATAATCACCAAACTTAATAAAATTCTAATGTTATTTTTTCAGTCAAAACTATTTTGAAGGAATTTTTTAGCCAGATATATGGAAAGTGTAAGGCAATTTTTATCTAATTTTGAGAGAGTCATGACTAGTGTTTTTCTTTTGGTGAATTGGGGGCAAAATTCTCTTTCCACTAAGGAGAAGCAACCACTATGATAGGAGTTTTTGGGCTCCAATTCATCATACACTACTCTTAGATGTTTTTTAGGGTTGCATCTAGGCACAAAGGAAATTTTTTTTGGCTAGTTTTCTGTTATATTGATAGTTTTCTCAAAAAAAATCACCTTTAAAAACTATACACAACTCCCCTCAACAAACACAAAATTTGTCATTTGAGCTACTTCTTCTACAAATTTGGCTCTGTTGCATGCAACTTGTGTCTCTAACAACAAAAAGTTGGAAGAAAAAAACCTTGACTTTACTCTCCAGTGGATGCAATGGAGTAAAGTAACACTCTAGTGTCCATTCCCTTCTTGACTTATGCTGTGGTTTCCACCAATGAATATAGAAACTTTAGATCAAAGTCCACCCCTAGTGGCTTCCAAAATATGCCAACACCAAGTGGCCCTGTACTTTGAATTTTTAACGTTAGATATTACATATTGTCAATGATCCAGAGCTGGAAAATGTTAATATACAACAGCCCAATTGTCTTTAATGCCAGCAGTACAAAATGCAGGACACAAATAACCCCCCCTTATGAACTTTGCTGGTGTCAGTGCTGTGTCCTGAGTCAGCACCCACATAGTTCAACTGCAGGACATAGCAGCCTCATATTCAATGCAGGACGTATCAGCCGCATAGTTTTGCTGCAGGACAAACAGGCTGTGTAGTTCTACTGCAGGACAAAGAGGCGGTGTGGTTCTAATGCAGGACGTATCACCTGCACAGTTCTACTGCAGGACACAAAAGCTGTCTAGTTCTAATGCAGGACGTAGCACCCGGATAGTTCTACTGCAGGGGGTTGAACATATGGGTGCAGTAAGTAGGTTAAAACCAAATAAAACGCCACAATTATCTTGTGTGATTGGATCTATGTTGCTATTGTGTTCTTGGCCTCTCTATGGACATGTCCTGCTTTAATGATATGGGACAGGGCGCCTTTTCACAAGATGAGAAGTGTGAAAACTGTTTTTTTCCCAGGACAAGTGTGAAAACCGCCTCCACCCTATCTGATACTACAAAAGTATTGTCACTTTTTTTTTTCACCCTATCTGCCCTTTGCCCATTTAATATTTTCCCTAAAAAAGTCGGGCGATGCCCTAATACCTTTTGTACCCTTAACATGTCATGTGATGTCATGTCATGTCATGCATCCATAAACCTGGGCTTCCGGCAAAGCGTACGCGAGAGATTCGAGCGCGTTGTTGCTTCATGTTTCGCGTGGGCCCGGTGGCCACCCACTGTGCTTCTTCTCCTCGTCAACTCTTGAGGAAGTGGGCTACGGCATCCTACTGCATAGCTGATTCCAATGGGAGGCCGTCGGTTTGTGCATATTTGCGGCCACCGACACGTACTCTAACGTTTCTTTTTGGACTAAGGATCCCCAAGAAGGTGGTGCGCTGATCTATGCATCTTTGCATATAACCATTGCTTACTTCCCTCTGCCTCTAACTACAACATACTATCTGCGACAAAATATTATTGCCAGTCATCGCCTCCCCCATCTGTACTCTTCAGTAATTGCACAGATCTTATTAGACTGTCCTGATGAGGATCTTCAATCTGCTTCTTCCTCTGCTACTCTTGCTCTCAAGCACTGAACTCTTCAGCGAGTGCAGGACTAAATTCTACTACTACTCGGAGTGTAAAATTCTTTACCATTTTTTTCTGATTTACCCAGTTAAAGTGTATATTCAATTGTTTCAGAGCTCATCTGACTGTATGATCGTTGGGAATTCAATTTGGTCAATGCTCGACTGGTAGAGTTGTGAGCACTGCGAGCTGAAAAAACATAATGGAAAGCTGCTGTGATCACAGCAGCCTGACGAAAAGATGTCCTTATATTGTATTCAACTACGTACAGTCCTTCATTTAAGATTTTACAACTTAGTACCTGCAGAATAACATTACTTGGTTCTTGAAGAAAAGAAAGCACTGACGACATGAGTTCATGAGTGCCGGACACGGTTGACAGTCATTGGAAAACTCCACAAGGAAATTGCAATCTGAGCATGCCTGTTAAGTTGTGATTGTGAAATCCTGGATTTGTACAGTGAAGGCGCTGCAAGACATTTTCGGAGCTTGGAACACGAGCACGCCTGACATAAACGTGAATCTGGCGGGGTGGTCATCTTCCCAACCCTATCCTTGCTTCATTGGTCAATACTGGAAAGGGGTGTTGTGCTCTGAATGTTTGCTAAATCCCAACGATCCTTTGAGCAACATTACTGTTGTTGTCATTTCCTTGTAAGATTTCTTTCCCACCATCCTTTCCGAAGACCAACTTGCTTAGAAACTCGAAGTGATTGCAGGAGGTTGAGTGCTGAAGTTTATTTTCTTTTATTTTCTGATGATATACCCCATGGGTACCTGTTGAATATTATGAGAAAAATATGAAAAAATTGATGGGCGTTTCTGAAAATGTGCAATGTAAGCATTCTGTTTTTCATAAAGACCTGCTCCAACTTTTTTAGTGTAATCAGAGGGCACCTTACCAAGAGTTTTTTTTTTCCTCTGCTGTTTGTGAGGCATTCCATTTTTTTGGAACACCCTGCTTTTTTCTGTCTTTTCCTGTAATACTCGCACTGACTATCATAGGAAAAAAGAGAGATAAAAATCAAAGCAAGTCTTTACACTTCGTAAAGCCCTCAGCCATGGGCTTTACTACAAAAAATGCCCCTTCAAAATGAAACACAAAAAATGGGGGAAAAATTGCAAGTGGAAATGTGCCCTTCAATTACAGAAAAAAAGTTTGAGCAGGGCTTTACAGTTCCTAACACTATCATGTGCTTTGGTATATGGAGGATTATGATCTCTTTAACTTCACTTACAGAATCCAATTCCTCCAACCGGTACTTGAATCGGTTAATCATATATGCTCGGTGGATGTGTTGCAGAAGTTTATCAAATGCATCTATTGTGGGCACTTTGCCACCAGCCATTGGAAATCTTACCAATCTCCTGGAACTGTGAGCTCTCCATAACTGTACCTCACTTATTTATAAGTGGGTCATTTTATGTCACATTTGTATGATGAACACTAAACTCCCCCATTAAGCTCTGTCTGGTGCTCATTTTGGGGTGTTTCTTTGCGCCCTTTTTGCTACCTACATAGAACTGCACAATTTTGCAGGTTTTGACAGGTAGAAAAGAAAAGAAATTATATTTTGTGTGAAACCTGCATGTTCTGCTGTCTCAAAGCAGTTTCAAACTCACAATCTCTCAATCAAAAAACAAGATTTCTACCAGGAGCCTACTTCTAGGCACAGATAAAAAAACCCTGTTGTTTTATATTTATCCTGTAATTAACACTGTGGCAATCAGATCTTGCAGCAGAACCTGACAACTTCACATAGGTGCCTGTGCAGAGCATTGGACAGAGTCAGAGAGCTGGATGGGGTTTTTAGCAGCTCACCACTTGTCTAGTTGAAGTGGCAATTTTTTCTAAATTCTTTTTTAATCCTTCAATCATCCTAAATAAACATGATTGTTAGTTGCAGGACTTGTACTTTCTCTAAAGAAAAAGTAGTTTACTTCCTTGATATTAAGCACTGAATCTAGTTCAATTTTGTTGCACTAGAATACTCCATTCTTTCACTAGAGGACCGGGTAGTGAACTAGGCTTTCTTGGGCCTGGAGTGAATCAACAGCCATCACTGCACCATGAGGGATGGATGGTTGGTTGACAGCTCCAAACAACTTTTCCATTTGGTTCCAGCACCCATTACCATGCTGAAACCCAATGGCAACTCAGTTGAGGTTCATCCACAATTGAGTCATAACAGGCTTCCCATGGACGGTGTGCTGGTGGCTGTTGGTTCACTAGATGCCAGGCCCACTTTCCTTTCTCCAATTATAAGCAGCAAAACCATGGCATCTTCATTTTGTTTTGTTATAATGTATTCTAATAATTATGGCAAACCAATTACCATGGAAAAGCTGGACTTTAGTAGTTTTAAGCCACAATTTTTGATAATTTTGTGTGCAATTTGTGCAGAACATTGACAAATAATCCAGGCCTATCTGGGACCATACCTAAAGAGCTTAGTAACATTACAAGCTTGACTATTTTGTAAGCAAAACTAAACTTAGTAATCATTTTTGGGAAACATGGTTTCAACTGAATATATCTATGTTATGTGAAAGTCTCTACACTATTATGGTTTTTTTCATAAGAGGCATATAACATTCTACTAACACTGTAGGATATAAAACCCATCAACTAGAGAGTTATTGATTCCAGTTGGCCCATATCAAATTAAAAGTTTGAACCAACCACCTTCAAGGAAAGGAAATTAAAAAAATCACTAGAATGTATTGTTGACCTTGACAAAACCATTCATTGTTTGTCTCCCATTTGATGTGATATTGAATTTAGGTAAGTTGTGTTTCTACTTATATTTGTCAACTATAAGTTGTCTTTAAAGTGCATGGCAATTAAGTGCATGTAAATTATATGTTGGCCATTCAATATGTGAGATGTGGGAATGATTTGCCTCCAGGAACCTTAGCAACAACAATTTCAGTGGAAGTATTCCAGAAGAGCTCTTTATGAAAGAGGACCCCTATCTTCAACAATTGTGAGTTGTCAATCTACCTTACTCATGCCACATATATGAGAAATTTCATAAAATGTTGCCATAATTCTGTTAGTCCATTTCATTTGATTACTTTATTATTCATGTTCAAACTTCATATGAACTTGATGCAACCTCGCACTAAATTTGCATAAAAATTTGGCACATGAGTGCTCTAAAGTCATTCATATTTTCTATATAAAGTTCATAGTTCATTTATAGCTAATTCAATGTTATTATTTTATCACAAGAATGGCTGGTATAATTTATAATTAAATTGTCATGTTTATTCTCTTCAGAGATTTAAGTGGCAACCAACTCACTGGACAAATTCCAAATTTCGGAACAACATACCGGTTGCATACAGTGAAATTGTCTCAAAATCAATTGTCAGGGCCAAGTCCACCATTTTACGATGAATTTGCAGGTTTTGGTTTTGTGAACTTGACAAGATTGCTCACAATGTAATACACATTTTCAAAACCTTGAATTTGTATACATCAATGTCGTACTGTTCATGTATGCACCGATTTATGTCATGTTTTAATTGGGAACATACGGGAACTTGATTGTCATCAATTGTTATAACATTTGGCTCTATCCAAAGTTCCTTTGATGATCACTTGTTGCCAATTCCCCTAAGTTGCAGTTTGGGTAAGTTTATTAAGCATCATAAACATCATTATTATTAAGAAGTCAAAAGCCTTTCATAATTTCAGCGCAATGTTTGAGTTTACATGCAATTTTTTTGTATGTATATTGTAAATACTAAGTAACAATTTATATCTTGCAGTGATTTGTCAAAAAATTCATTGACAGGATCACCACCTGATTTCACTGCAATTCCAACACTCCAATATGTGTAAGTGATTTCACTCAAGTGCATTTTAAGGACGAGAAGATACCTTAATATTGGGTTCTTAAAATAATCAAAATTTGAAGTTGATACAGATATTAATTTCACATGCAGGCACTCAAGTGGTCCTATGCAATACATGTGCATTGTTTTCGGTGTTACTGACAAAACAATTGTTTTATTAAAAACTTCAAAATTGTGTGTTCCAGGAATTTTAGTGGAAATGGTTTTGGAAATCTTATATTCCATCCGTCAATTTCCAATGTTTCATCAGACCTACAAGTGTTGGACTTGTCACAAAACAAGCTCAATGGTTCTCTTCCCGACTTCAGTTCATTTTCATCAACTCTGCAACAATTGTAAGTGTATGATATTGAACATTTTAATTATTGATTTGGCATTGTTTGGAAGTAGACATTTGCATGATTGGTTTTTGAAGAATAGGTCCATTATTTGCAATTTTTTCCAAGAGGTATATATATGTAAGTAATCATATAATAATACTTTTATATGCACAAAAAACATCAAGCATTCAAAAATGCATTCAGGTGTAATGATAAGGCTATCAAAAGCATACATGTGCAAATTATTAAAATGAGTTCATTCTCTTAATATAAACCAAAAAAATTATTTAGCTTTTATGCTAGATCATAGTATGGGTTTGACAAGTGTGTTCATTATCACAGGGATTTGAGTTTTAACTCTTTTGAGCCCATGGAAGTTCCTGCTTGGCTTTCAAACCTCACTCAACTACAAAAGTTGTGAGTACAAAAGACATGCTTTCATGCTTGACTCAAAATTTTCAAACTAAAGTTGATCAATATATTTGCCCATACAATGAGAATTCAAAAAGAAAATCATGTTTATTTATCCTTCTATGCACAATCTTTTTTGTAAACCTTGAAGATTTGATTACAAGATTACATTAGGTGAGTGTAGGTGATGAATTCAATAAACTTTTTTTTTCCATCTGAACCACAAAGTTAAAAATCAGAATTGAACAAATCAAAATATTTTGAGACTTAACAATTTGATAATGAAATCGATTTGAATTATCAAACCAAGACCATAATGGTTTCCAAGTTTATTTTCAAAGATGATGAATTCAAAATGAATGTACATAGCATACATCAGGTTTCTTTAAATAATATCAACATCATCCTGTATATGAAAGGATCAACCATTTTATACTATTTATGACTATATGAATACTTTGCTGTTGCAGATCTTTGAAAGAAATTGGATTATTTGGTTCTTTTCCATATAACTTGGCAAGTCAACTTACAAAATTGGAAATTTTGTAAGAAATTTTCAAACATCCATAAAAACGTGCATTTATTTATGTAGTATTCTATTTATGTACACATCATTGTATACTATGCATCTGGCAATACAAACATCTATTTTCATATTTATTGTTTGTAACATAATTCCCATATATTTATTTGTATACATAAGTTCATTTGTTCATGATCCATAAACCATACTTGAAGCTTTAAACTTTCATATGAATGGTCTACATTCTCCTTAAGTGTAATTACTCAGCATGTTCATTGTATATTATTAATTCATCTGATTCAAGAGAATTTTGGCCATGCTTTAATGTATGTGTGTGTAGAGAGCTTGACAACAACAATTTCAATGGGACTTTACAAATTGACAATGTGGCAAACTTGAGGAGGAGGGTATCAAATGGAGATAAAATTCTTTACACTGGGAATCTACAAATTTTGAGCATCATGTCCAACGATATAATGAATGTTGATGATTATTCCTCTTCTGACATCACCAACATTACTACTTTTTTCATGTAAGTTTTTCATCATCCAAGTTCATGTCATGTATAATACCAACTTTACATTATTTTTTTGAATTCATTATAACATGCCATCACAATTTGGTTATTTCATATTGCATCCAATATCAATACATTCATACTATAATTTCATAATATATTTGAATGATCCTCACAAAGTAAATTTCATCATTTGATTTTTTGTTGTTAATTGCAGGCTACAAAATAACCCTTATTGTTCAAATCAACAAACAAATGCACAAAGATGTTATTGCAATCAAATTTGCATAATATTTCCAAGTGATATTCACATTCCTTCTAGTTAATACATGTCTGTTTGTTTCATGATACGATGGAGTTTAGTTGTATATTTCATGGTTATTGTCAATTTTCATCTATGAATTAAAGATTTTGTTCATGATCATGACTATTAATTTTAATGTCACAAGAGTAACATTCTAACATGAACCTAGTCTAGAATTTGAAGAAATTGTTAACATGTGTTGCATCCATCAAGTCATATCTAAAATATCTACATTTGTGATTTGATTGACTTTAAGTTCATGACATTGAATGGACAGATATTGGAAAGAGATTCAATGTTTGGAGAGTGGTTGCAATCACAATACCTGTAGGTGTTGTTGTAATTGGGTTGGTTGCCATCAGCTGTTGGTTATTATGGTGGAAAAAACTTTCCAAAAGTAAACAACAAACGGAGGAAGTTCTTCAAGCTTTGTTAAGTAAGTCAAATTTTTAATATAAAGTTGATTCATGTGAATTAATAATGATGATGAATATCCAACTATATATGTTATATAAACTATGGGATGTTTCACAAAGATAACAAGATGAGGCATTTTGGAAATGATTATCAGTTGAAGCTATGACCGAATTATGTTATAAGATTTTTTTTGCAATATTCCTATTAATCATTTTACTTCAAATGGAGGATTGAGCATCTATAGTGCCCCATTTGTAAGATTACAGAAAGTGACTAGCTTCGTAATTGAAACTTGAACGATTTAGGGTGAATATCCATTTAAGCTCATTTAGTTGACAAATGAAAAATTTCTTATTTACACAAAAAGAGGATTACACACACACATATATGTATATAGAATATGTATGTACAGCTACAACCATGTGTTGATATGTCTAAACGACCTTCACAATGTGTGCCTTGAATGAATTTCAAGCGATAATGTGTTGAATTGGGCACACATACAACCTAAATAAAATTTCAATGCTTATATTCATATTATATTAATTTTGGAATTCAGTCTAAACCATATCATTGTGTAAACTTTCACAGTTTTTCAAGAGTTGGAAGTTCAACCTACCATTTTTCCATATGACATACTCAAAGCTGCTACAAACAACTTTCGAGAAAAATTAGGTGAAGGTCACTTTGGCAGTGTTTACAAGGTATTTCTAACCTCTCATCTTCATTTAACAAGATTATAGGAGAAATTCCTTTTACTTATTGTGTTAAACTTTTACTTATTTAATTTAATAGTGTGACAACATTTGGATTCAACTAATTTGTGTATGGCTCTCAAACTTTTGTTTGTTCAACAACAAATACACAACTGTTTAGCCTTTAATAATTCAATTTAGCCCATCAACATGTTGGGATATGATATCAAAATTGATCATACTTTTCAATAAATTTCAATAATATTGTTTTGTTCTACCTTTTAGGGAAGACTACATGAACAAGATGTGGCAGTGAAAAAAATGTTGGAAACAACTACTCACATCGAGGAGTTCATTAACGAAGTTGCCCTTATCACTAATGTGCCGGACCACCAAAACTTGGTGAAGTTTCTAGGTTGTTGTTATACAATATCAAGCGAAAGATTTTTGGTGTATGAATATGTTGAAAACAATGATCTGTATGAAGCATTATTTAGTGAGTTTTCATTCTACCTAACAACTCATGTAATTTGAATAATGAAAATTTTTCAATGATATGAATGCATGATACATTTTGTTGATATCTTATGAGCAATATGTATATTTTATTTTTAGAACATTTTTTTACTTGTTAAGTCTTTTATTTGAAGAATATCTACTTAGTGAATAAATCTATTTTCCTTTACAACATGACTTTAGAAAAATGTTAAATTTAGGAATCAATGACCTGCCAATTGTTACACATTGTATATCATTAATAATAAAACCTCAAAATGGTACATTTCCAGATGGCGAAGGAGAACATATTTTGAGTTGGTCCAAACGATTTGACATTATTTGTGGCGTGGCTCGTGGTTTGTGTCACCTTCATGGTCTACAATCCCGAATAATACATGGAGACATCAAGCTAAAAAATATTTTGTTGGATCGCACTTTTCAAGCCAAAATTGCAGATTTTGGCACAATTTTTTCATTTCCAGACGAAAAAACCCACTTCACAGCAACATCTGCTATTGGCACAATGTGAGTACATAGTTTCCAAACTGTTCTAATACCTATATTTTGAACTTTCATGCAAACAATTCATTTCTTACAATCTAGATGGCTGCATAATTAAAATCACACCATCATCAACATTAACACAAATGCACAAATGAAATCTTTAGTTGTGAAGTGAAATTGAATGAGATGATTCTTATTGTTGCTAATTAAACTAAACTTACAATGCCATGTTCAACAAGTATTGTTGACATACTAAAATTTGATCATGTAAATAACATATAACATGATATAAGAAAAAAATTGAGTATTGTGATTTGGGTGACCCAAAATGCAAATAAATATCATGTTGAGTGTACAATATAGAACATGATTTAAGAATAATTGTGTGTTGTGAGTTGGTGGACCCAAATGCAGTTAGATCATGTGTTGAGTTTGCATTAAAATCCTTTTATTTGTTCAATCATGATTTTGAATATACTGCATGAGATTGACATTAATGGAGTCCATTTGAATTAATATCAAATTTTGTATATTTAAACAAAATCCCAATTACAAACTAATAGCTATTGACATAATTTCAAATCCTATCTATTTCATGAATTTTACAGGGGATATCGAGCACCTGAATATGCCATTCAACATCATCTTTCAGATAAAGTCGATGTTTATAGTTTTGGTATTGTCATACTCGAGCTTGTAACTGGAACAAATTGCATTGACAATGGCTTGTATATTGTGGATCAGGTAAGCACCTTAACTCTCACACAAATGTGGTTTTTTTGTGTATATGTACATTTTCACGAATCTAAACTTTGGATATATTATATTTAATGACCTTCAATTTTTTTTAAAAAGGTCCTAGATAATTGTATCCTAAGAAAAATATGGATATGTTAGCCAAAATTAACATCAATGTCAACATTGGTATATATACATATTTTACTTTCTTTTAGAACTTCAAGTTCCTTACTAAATGCAGAAAAGGCCTCGTTTTAGGGTTCATAAATGGCATGTCATGCCATTAACAATTAAGAGATAAGTTTTAAGTTTAAGCATTTTGAGTAGTGAGAAATGTTAAATTCGTGAATGTCATGAACTATTGCTGACAAATTTTTATTCTGGTTGTTGTCATGCAGGTTAGAGAATGGAATGACCAAAGCAAATCAGTGAAAGATCTTGTGGATCATAAACTTGAATTAAATGATAATGAAGTTCATCAAGTAACAAGAGTGGTTGAAATAGCTTTATGGTGTGTACAAAGAGAACCAACACCACGACCTCCCATGGACTTTGTTTTGCAATGTTTAGAAGGGCGTGTAGAAATGATGGATTGGACAAGAATGCATACAGGTGCCAACCATTCATTGGGTGAACCAAGTAATGGCGAAATCACAAATTCAGATGCAGATTCAGATGAGGGGGTTGAGATGCTTCGAAGAGGTCCTGAGGATACTCGCTAAACAGTCCACATAACACACAAGAGTGATAACACCAAAAGTTAGTATGTTTGGCTGAGGAATAAGTCCAAAAGGCTATGAAATATGCCAAGTGTGCCTGTGAGCTTTTGGAGAGGGATTCATCAAACAAGCTTTTAAACTGAAAATAACAGATCACTTAGGAACGGAGGTTGTGGGTACATTGTGTACATAAGTAAATTTGGCATTTCTTGTTAGCAATTCAAGTTGCTTGTGAATGTTTCATCCTCGTCCATGCACTTGAGAGGAAGATATTTGAGTTTTATTGTCTTCTTGCACATGTATGGCTTCTTCTTTAATTAGCTGCCATTTACATGGTAACTTTTGAAGGGGAGGGCCAGAGGAAATCTTGGACATAAATAGGGTGCAGTGTACCAAATTGGCACTTGCAAAGTCCACAAGTGGGTTGCAACTTGCATGTCTAAACTACATGTGACTCTATCTATGAGCATATCCTCACCCAAAAAGAGGGGCATGTATTCTATGAGAATCTTAACAACTCTTAAGTTCCTGTTCCAATTTGTTTACCATTTCCATGTTGCACCTTATAGAACACTCTCACATTTCTTAAGCCCTCTTTCTTGTGCTAGCTGATTTCCTTCTCTGACAGTCCTTACCAGAGCTTGGATTCCTCACTGGAAGTACACTGACTATCACAAGCAGCAAACTTTCATATGTTAGTTCAATAACACAACAGAAGTTTCTCATGTCTAAATGTCACTCTCTCATATGTTATCTAGTACACCCCCAAAATTTGTTTTACTTCCATCACACATACATTTTACAGTGCCAAGCTCAGTACTAGAGCACTTAAAAATTTTGGTCATCCAATTCAAAGAAACAGACAATAATTTAGCTAATTTTTTGTTACATATGTCACCGTTCCCTTAACAAAAAAAATTTATCCCACAAAATTGCAGCTTGCTCCAAAGCTTGGAAGATCAGTTAACTGCCTATGATGTCTCTCCCAGGTCCTATCTCTCATTACCTGGAGTATGCAAATGAGAGCTCCTTCATCAAATTCTTGTTCATTGATCATATTTAGACCTCAATTAGAAAATATAATATGGACCTTCCCAACCAGCCTCTAAGCCCATCTTTCTACCAGGCTTGCACATCTTGGCCCAACTGCTGCTTTTCAGATCAGCAAACATCTGCTTCCCCTTTCTGAGCAGCATAAGATCTCTTTTACCTTTCTTGAGCTTTTTCCACATTCTCCAACAAGATCTCATGTAATGTTGCCATCAACTTCAGTTTCCTCTTCATTTGAGTAGCAATTCCTTCTTCAGACGAGTTCTCCTCCAAAGGAGCAAATGTAATACTTTTAGTTTGTTGTTAGCTTTCTAGCATGGCTTTCTCCTTGTGAGGATTGAATGAAAGGAGAATATTTTGTGCTCTCATGCACCCCATAGTGATATCCAAACAACACTCAAGGCAAATGCATGTCCTAACCATGTGTACATGCTTAGCTATGGAGGCAAAAATGGTTAGCCCATGTTTGAGAATTTTAATCACAATCTTTGCCATTCCATTGCATTGTGAGTGATTTGGTGTTGTATGCTAGTGAATGATGCGATATGATGCACACATTTGAATTTTCAACAAACTCACCACCCCCCCCACCCCATTCATATCCATTGTCAGTGAACACATGTTTAGGTAGGCCAAAACAACACGCAAGATTCACCTCCAAGAATCAAGTCATTCTTTTGCAATTGGTTGTGTGGTCAGCAATAGCCTGAGCCTCTACCCATTTAGAGTAGTGGTCTATGGCTACTAAAATGTAGAAGTTTTCATTGCAGGTCTCAAGTAAGGGCCTCATTGTATCCAAAGCAAATTGATAAAAGGATTCAGAGATAGGTACTGTGTTTTGTAGTTCCTCAAATCCCTAGTTCATAGGTCAATTATCTTGCACCAATTGACAATCCTTACTTGTACCAATTCCCTCACTAATTTTGTTTGATTATGCCAAAAGTAATGACTTTTTACCGCCTCCAAAGTTCTCCTCTCACTAAAATGTATAAGTTCTTTGTGCATCTCCTTAATCAAATCCTTCCTCTGCTCAATTTTGCACCATATAAGGTTCTTGTAATAAAGATCATTGCTTTCCCAAAGGCAGTGTAGTGCACTGTTTTACACATACTCCCTCTCAGATGATTCACATTTTGCATGTAATTCTGCATTTTGCAAGGTCCAGATACAAGCTTCATATTCCCAAACCTCACTCTGAATTTCAACATCACTTGCAGTTTAGCAAAAAACAAAACAAAGTTGCATTGACAAGAAGAATTGGAGTATTTGGGCTACAATTTCTTTACACAACAAGGAGAAAAGTGGCTCAAGATCCACAAATGCAACAGGAGCAGGTGTGTTCATGAGCAGATCATTCCAAGTGGTTGTGACTCAGATGTCTTTGTGGGGGAGTAGCTTGATTGACATATATGCAAAATGTGGAAGGGATGCTTGGAGAGTGTTCAACAAGATGCTGTCTCAAGATGCGGTCACTTGGAACAACATGATATTGGGACATGTGAAATGTGGGCAAGGGCAGAACGCAGTTGCACTATTTCAACAAATGCAACAGGAAGGTGTGCAGCCAGACTCTGTTAGTTTTGTGGGGGTGTTGAATGCATGTGCCAGCATGGTTGCGATTGAAGAGGGGCAGGTGAGTTCTTGAGTAGATCATTCAAAGTGCTTGCAAGTTTGATGTCTTTGCACTGGGGAATAGCTTGGTTCACATGTATGCAAAATGAGGGAGCATTGAGGATGCTTGGAAAGTGTTCAACAAGATGCCATCTTGAGATGCATGGTCACTTGGATCACCATGACATTGGCACATATAAAATGTTGGCAAGGTCAGAAGGCACTGCAACTACTTCAACAAATGTAGCAGGAGTCTGTGCAACCAAACTCTGCTACTTTTGTGGGGGTGCTAATTGCATTGGCCAGTGTAGTTGCACTTGAAGAGGGCGGGTGTATTCATGAGTATATCATTCAAAGTGGTCATGAGTTGGACATCTTTGTGGGCAATTCCTTGGTTGACATTTATGCAAAATGTGGCAGGATTGGAGGATGGTAGAGGAGTTTCAACAAGATGCCATCTCAAGATGCATGGTCACTTGGATCACCATGACATTGGGACATATAAAATGTTGGCAAGGTCAGAAGGCACTGCAACTATTTCAACAAATGCAACAGGAGTCTGTGCAACCAAACTCTGCTACTTTTTTGGGGGTGCTGAATACTTGTGCCAGCATAGTTGCACTTGAAGAGGGCAGGTGTGTTCATGAGCAGATCATTCAAAGTGGGTGTGAGTGCGATGTCTTTGTGAGGAATAGCTTGGTTGACATGTATGCAAAATGTGGCAGCATGGAGGATGCATGGAGAGTGTTCAACAAGATGTCATCCCGAGAAGTGGTCACTTAGACCACCACACTTGGAGGATGTGCCATGATGCATGGGCATGGTAAGGCAGCTCTTAAATTTGTGGGTTTGTAAAGATTGCCACACGTCCACAAAGTTCATTCTGAAAATAGTTGGAAGACAATCATGGTGAGGGATGCCAATTGCCTATTGATCACTTTGAGGACAGTGCCAATTTGTTCCAGCATGGACTATTGGTGATGCCAGTAGTAGTGTCTTTCTCAATTGTGACATCAAGTTCATTTTGTTTATAGCATATCAAATGGTATTATTACACTGCCTTACTTGGATCATCTTTATAATACCATTCAATATGCTGTAATGCAAAAGTGAGCCTCCCTGTAGTGCCACTTTCCTGCCTCTTCCATTAAATGCACCACTCAGGTCCTCTGCCTCTTCCCTCTTTGAAATAATTTGCAACATATCAAAGGCTTATTTGGATCTCTTCCTTGTGGAGGATATACGAACCTTGGCACTAAGAAAGAGTGATTTATTAGTCAATGCCTGTTTTGGTGAAAGTTCTTCTCACAACTGTGTAATTTTTTCCAGCAACTAATTATGGAGAATTGTAAAGAAATGGGTTTGGGATGAAACCCCCAAGCGAAAGGAGATTATATGCTTACAGATGTTGCTGTAGGTGCATTGCATGACCTAAGTTAAAGAGCTCTGCAAAAAGGCACACTGATCCTTTTGCAAGAGCACTTTGTGATGTTTTTACTTGTTTTTCGACAAGGGCTTTGTTATTATAAGATGCATTAATTGCACTATAGTTCAGGCTCAAGTCCCAACTAATGAGTAATAAGCACAAAAGCATTTGAGAATTGGGTTTGTGAGCCAAAGGACATTTTGTTAATTTTGAAGCCTATTTAGCCATTCTTTGATCATGGCTAGCAATGTCAAGAGCTAAATTGAACATATTTCGCTCTAGTTGTCCAACAAGCAAGAGTTTGTAAAAATTAGTGAATGACAAGCTTTGCTTGGATGGTTGGTTGTAGGGGGAATGCATGATAAACTCCAAGGATGCAAAAAATATCCTCAATTGCATTGTAGTGCAAAAGTTAGCCTTAAATACCATTCACATCCAACACAAAACTGACTTTGCTCATTGGTGAGTGACTAATTCTGATTTTCATTGTTGGTGAGTGATCATATGTGAGAGAAGAGAGGATCCAGATCAAGTAGGATTGTGGAGAGAAACTCTGGCAATAGTGTGATGACCCCAAAAGATTTTTGTTATAAATCATTCCTGGTAATAACCAAACTTCATCTATTTAAAAATAATAATTGTGCGCATTTTTGGTGTTATAGTGTGTGGGTTGCAAGCCTAAAGGTGTACTTCAGCTACATTGTGAGGAGTTTTGTGAGGTTAGCCCCTTTCAAATTCATGGGGATTTGATAGTACCAAACTTGGTACCTGTGGTTCTCTACAGTTTTGACAATCTTCAATTAAACCTGATTTTGTCATTGTCTCTTGTGTAAGCCTGGTCTATTGTCGAGTTTCTCCATGTTGTTAGTCTCACACATAAAAACATGCACACAAATACAAAATCAATTGTTGCAATGCATGAATCCAAGACCAAAAGAAATACATAATGGAAACATCAACTTGGCACCAACCATGCCTTGTACTTATGTTATGATTTGGAATCTTATAACACCAAAGATGAAACTTCAAATTTCAAACAAAACAATAGGGTGGGTGAGCTTATTCCCATTCACCAAATTATATTCGTGTCTTAGTAGAGGGATCTATATTAAATATTTCGGAGTAAATTCACCATTGTTGAAGATGCACAACATAAAATTAATATATTATCACATTAATTATTGAGAATATGCACACATGTGAACAATGATAATACAACTAAAAACAATATTGGATACAAAACATGAAAAGTGTCATTTCAATTTCTAACAACTATAAATAGTCAGTTGTTTACGAATATTGTTTTAGCAAGTAGTATATATTTCATGATGTTGAAAATATAATAAAACATAGTTTAATAATAAATAAATGAAGAATGGAGATATAATAAAAATAATTTAATAATAAATAAATAAATATTAATAAATAAATTCCACACACTATGATTATAGGTTGTCTTTGTGGTGGAAACTAGTAAGCCTAGCCACATCAACATGCCTCCCTATTATAAACCTTCAAAAAATTTCAAAAAATAAAAAACATACCCAAAAATCATTCAATCACTTGAGCCTAGACTATAATTCTCCTTTTTATTTACCAAAATTGAACATACAATGACTTTATTCTTCTTTTGTTCTCTAAGACTATTTGTCACGAGAATAAGCCCACCTACTCTAAAGTTTGATGCAAATACAAGTGACTATCCATCAATTGTGATGTCTTTCGATGCAATTGTTGCAATTTCACTTAGATACATATTGTGAATATCTCGGGCATCTTGAACTTGAGCTAGCTCATCAGATATCTTGAGGACCTTTCATTTCCTTCATTGGGGAAGGGGGTCCTATTTATTACCATTTAACATTCTAAAATCATATGAAAAGTGCAAACCCAAATGATGAGTAACTTGTTCCCATAGTTCACAAAATCAAGGGGGCTTCATTTTATTTTATTTTAAGAAGTGATGACCATTAGATTGTGGGGGGTATTCATGCATTTATGTCACTCAACCACCACAAATGCAAATGACATTAAGACAACCGAAAAAAAAATCCCCTAAAACTTATCAACCCAAAACAAACCTTATGGGATTGAATTTGATGCAAACAAATCATCAAATGAGCATTATTTGATGAGTCAATAATATCAACAATAATTCCAAATTTTTTTGGTTGGTTTTAATCAAAGACTTTTTCCACAAGGGACTAGAAAGGAAACATAACCATACAAATGTGTGATCAAAAACTTTGAACAAACGATTCAAAGAAAAGAAAAGAAAAGTCATCAAATATCTCAAAAGCTTGTGAAGATTTTCATTTTGATTGAAGTGCGGGGGCTCTAGTCCTTCAAAACTTAAATCAGCTCCACCCATGCATGCCCAATATTTGAGCTTCCAATAATAATATTTCTCACATCCAAGATGGCTTGGCTTACTTTCTGTTTCCTAAGGAAATGATTGCAAAGTTGTAAAAGGATTATAATATAGATGGAAGAACCGGATGAATGAATAACAGCATGGGTGGATGGATGCAGTGTTTTATTTTTGGGCGAAAATTTAGACAAATTTTAACCTGAAAAATTATGATTTTGACCTACAGAGAGGAGTTTTCATGGAAAATATGGCTCAAATTTGCCAGATTTTGAAGGAAAAAAAAAATTCCAAATCACTAGATTTTAATGATAAAATTCCAGTAGGTAGCCAAGAATATACAAGGAATCTGGTTTTTTTTCTACTTTGATATCTAGGATATAGCCAAATCTGGCTAAATCATCTTATGGATGACCACCACTTCAGCTCCATCACAAAATTGCAAACAAAAAAAAAAAAAAACCATTGGGTGAGTGCTTGTGGGCAATTCTCAACCATGTCAAGGGATAGATGGATTGCATCAAGTCTTCAATTGTGGTTTGGCAGTTATATCTGTGTCAGGTTTAGGGGGTGTGTGTGAAGTCCCATGTAAACCCATCAATAATAGTGCCCTTATCTATCTCTCTCTCTCTCTCTTGATCAATGCCTTTTTCCATCACCACTAGCTCCTCCTGAATCTCATTGCTATAGCTTCCTCTTTCTTGTTCTTTTTCTCTCTATGTGGGCATCATTACCAATCCCTCCAACTGCATTAGACTTGTTTTTCTGTTCAAGTTTTTGTGTCTTTTTGTGTGCATATTGAAAACTCCATATTTGTTTTACCTATTTGTTGCACTTTAAAAACCTTCAGGTTTCAGGGTTATTTTGTTGTACATTGAAAACCGTAATTTTGTACATAACTTGGAGAACTTCTGAAGAGACAAGTGGGTTACTCACATAACTTGGAGATCTTCTGAAGAGACAAGCGGGTTACTCCACATTCTTTGTCTTTCCATTTTGTACAAGGTGAATACAAATTGATTTCCAGTGTCAAGTTTTCACATGCTCAATCTTGATTTACATTGTGGGTGTTTTTCCTTGACTTAAATTCATGTGTTTTTGGATGCACGTAACATAATATGTATATTTCCTGCAATTTTGTGTGAAAGATAAGAGTTGGATTTGTAACTTTCATGCAAGCTCAATTTGTAACTTTCATGCAAGCTTTTTTGGGGGTGATTACAGACCAGAAACTTGTAATAAGTTCCACAATTGTATTTTTTTTTAATAAAAAAAGCAAGAAATACTGGCGAGGGGACGAGCAAATGTTGGAGGGAGGGCTAGAGGCCCTTCAAAGGCCTCCTCATCAAGGGGTTACTCTAAAAAGAATGCAAGACCCAAAAAGGTGACTATGAAAAGATCAGTGAAGAATAAACTTGTCAATGGTCGTCCCAAAAAGGCATTAGCACCTTACATGTTTTTTTGCAAAGACCAACGAGAGAACATTACAGGTGACAATCCCAACATTTCTTTTGGTGATGTTGGCCGCATCCTTGGATCCCAATGGCAAAGTATGTCGGAGAAAGATAGAATGGTATGCATGAAAACTCCCTCCATATATATTTTTTCCAATCCTTCATGAAATCCCAATCACCCATAAAAAATGATTTACCTTCACACACCTTTCATTTGAAACACAAAAAGTGAACCAACATGAAATTTGCATATCCCTCAAAGACAACATTTTCAATCCCAAGCTCTATTGCACCTCACAATATACAATATTTTCAATTTATGACCTTAATGCATACATGTTGTTTTAGAATAAACTTGTTTATGTCATGTTCATATAAATTGCTCTTCTTCTACATGAGTAAGATGAGTAACTAATGTGTTGCTCTAATCTATAATGAGCAAGTTAAGGTGACCCACATACATGCCATCATTGGGTTATGGAAATGGGTGTAGCCATATATTCGAAAGGCAGAAATTGACAAGAAAAGATTTAACAAACAAATGAAGCGCTACAAGCAACGTGCATCATGATGATGTGTGTGGCACAATTTTCTATCAATCTAATCAAAGCTCTTAAACAACATAACCAAGTTCATTGCGAGCTTCAAATTGAGTTCCTTCGGTGGTGTTGATTATTTCAAATTGTGTTATGGAAAATCCTTAAGTATGAATCTGTTGGACAAACAATTGTTTTAAAACATGTCATGTTAAATTTTTTTTCAGTCATTTACTTCCAAATCCCTACTTGAAATATTTCAATGAAGCACAACAATATATTGACATGCATGGAAAACCCTCATGTTCATGTTACATGTATTTGAGAACAAAATCATGTGTTGTAGCCTGTGACACTTTACATAGGTACATGAAACATAATCCACAAATTCTTGTAAGACAAGAGCTTCTACAAAATGAATCATTAAAGTATTGTGTCCAAGTGCTTGCATCATAGCAAAAGTTTTAGAGCAATTATTGAATAAGTAACAAAAGCAACAAAAATTGAAAACTCAAACATAACATCCATTGCATGCAAGTGCGCAATTTACTTGAATGCAAGAGCGAGTCAATGATTATTTGTTGGGAAGATGTCAACACACACATATTCAAATGACACAAAAGAAGGATATCTCCTTAGACTTATGTCTCTCTCACATGTGTCTCTTGTACTTACATTTACCACGGGCTTAACTTTCATAACAACCCCACAAGTGTGTATTATTAACAAGCTTGTTAGCCCCCCCCTCCCTACTACTATTGTTGCTTGCTTCTAATACAAATTACTGGGAAATTTCTCCACCCATCATGAACATAAGTGCTTCTAAGCTTATATGCACCACACACTACACTTCTACAATGATATGATCAACATCTTTTTCCAACAACCCCAAATACTCAGAACATACAACAAAAAAATTTGGGAATATGAATAGGGGTCAACTGAAATAGGTGAACATAGTTGTTTTCTCCTAATATACCAAGCAGGTTCCTAAATATGTGAGGTTGATTTAGGTAAGACAACTTTAAATTCCATAAATTATAAGTTGTCACTCGGATTGTTTTAAATTGGAATTTACTTAATCCATTTCAAATAAAAAGACATGAAAAAATGTCTCTTCGTATTTATGTCTTTTTAGAGTTTTTTTTTTAACACTATATTCATAAGTAGATTTTCAATACTTATTTCATGGTATGAACCAGAGTAGCTTAGTTGTTTATATTCTTATTTTAAACCAATTCAAATGTCAATAAGGTTTGAAATATTTTGTGAACAAGATATAATTTCATTTTTTGTGATCTCAAATCACTTTTGATGATTTCAAGGGATTTCAAAACACACATGTTTTTATTGTTACAATTTTTCTAAGTTTTTTGGGATGCAAGATTAATTTTTTGTGCAGTTTGCATTAAGACTTTTTTTTGTTTTCTAGGCTTGGATTCTTGTGTTACTGCAAGTGAATCATATTTGGTTTGGACATGTTGTACGATTTAAGGTGCTTCCATGTTATGTTTTCTATGTGTGATGACAATGATAGTTGTAGGCATTGATATAAGAATGCATGACATATTTGTTTATTGCCATTTTATCCAAATTTCTTGTCAGCATTCCTGTCTTTTATTGTCCCTCACCATCTTTCCTTACCCTTGGTAATGTCCAAGTGTGTTTTTGTTATTTACTATGTTTAAGTCATCTCTAAACCAAAACACCCCACCAATCTAAATTTTTATTAAAGTTTTAAAATAATTCTAAAATAGTTCAAAGTTGAAAATGAAAATACATTTTATTGATTTGAAAAGAGAAACTAATTAAAAGTCAGAAATTGTGTTTTACCCATTCAAAAAAAGAAGGGTGGTTAAAAAGAACAACATCAAATGTTTACCCCAAAGTTATGTCTAGAGGTGATATTAAAAGATTATTACATGGCACCACTTCTCATTATATATTTGATCTAATTATTAAAATATGCATTTATAAATTTAATATAGTATTTTTATTTTTGATTTAAATTATTATTAAATTGAAAAATAATAATCATATATTTAATTATAATGAAATCTCATATAATTAGTTTATTTGTAATTTTGATTTTCAATATGAACCAAAAGTTATGATCGTCATGTTAAATTTAATGTTACCAATGTTGGAGATACAAACATTATGGAAATTAATCAATATCTTGAATTCAATAAAAAATGTATGGATATGGAATGTGGTTAAATGGTTTAAAACACACCAAGACATGTTATTTTCATATCAGAAAAAATGTTGAAATTTAAAACATCTTAGGCAATTTGTAATCATGATGTGTAGATTGAGAATTTCAATTATAGTTTAATATTCATGTTTCAAAACATAAATAATGTGTTATTCAATAGGCCATTAAGCCTAAAAGTTTCAATGTCTATACAACCTAGTTAATGCATAAACACCAAAAAAAAATGATGAAAACCCTTGTTTAAACATTGGATGTTTAACAACTTCATTTAATAATATTAATTTTACAAAGGGCCCTTTAATTTTCATAATAAATTTTTTTTATGCCTAATTTATTTTGTAATAATAGGGGATTATTAAACACATCTAAAAAAAATTCATCCATAATTTATTATTTTAAATTATTTTTTAAAATTCAACATTTATTTGAAGTTCATAAGTCCTTTGCAACGTAAAAATGTGGTGCAATGCATAATATGATGTTTCAAACAAAGTATTAGCTTATAACACCAAAAATGAAACCTTAAAATAATCAACATGTTTTATATGATTTTAATTTTCAATCGTGTTTCAAGATGAAACACAAAATTTGGCAGAATATATACATTTTTAAAATTCATATTTATTAAAAAATGATTAACAAAAAAAGTGATATATTGGCACAATTATAAATATTATCAAAAACAATTTACAAAGTATTTCATTGAAAAATTATTTTCTATGATTTTTTTTGAGAAAAATCCTTCAAATAAATGATAATCTTCATGTGTATTTTCATAATGAACTATATGCACTTTATTTACATTTAAATAAATTATAATTTGTATATATTCAATAATTTTCACCCTTTATTGTTTGCATGCATGCCATTTTATATAAAATGGAAATGACCTTCCCCTAAACATTCCATTATCTCAATAAATTGTTAAATTTATTTTGTTACAATATATGAAATAAAATATTTTAATTCATTTACTCATATTATGTATGCAATTTTGTATCAATGAACAAATGACATTTTACAAATATAATTTTTTATAAATATTCGTAAATCCTTATTCAATTTTGCTGATGATTGATTTTATGAAATAACAAAATGTCAAATGTGGATTTCAAAGGTAATGTTATTCACAAATATACATCTTGAACCATTATTTGGCTACTTTATTTTTTAATTATTTTTATTTTGATTATTATTTTAAAAACATTTGCCCTATTTACATAATGTGACAAATTGTTAAGTTTCAAATATTTAAGTTTTTTTTTTCCTCTTTTGAAAAATAAATTCTCATGCTAGTTAAAACATGTTTTGTAACCTTGTAGAGGTATAAATAAGTTGATTATACATGGTTTACAACATTTAAAATTTTAAAAAAAGCATTGATACTTTATGTTATATAATAATGATGTCATGCATAAAATCGTAATCAAATTTATCATAACACATATCAAAATAAAAATTTTACTCCCCCCCCCAAAAAAAAGGGAAACAATATTGAGAAAATATTACATCCATCCGCTTTGTGGGTCCACTAAATTTAAAAAAGGTTCATCAATTCACAAATTTTCCAATTTGGATTTGTCCAAGGGGGTGACCCCACTTAATGTTGTCCTACCTAAACCCTAAACCACCAGGACCTAGCCCAACATGTAAGTCAGCATTGGTGAAGGGTCCTACAGCTAGCAATGCAGTCAGCATTAGTGAGGGGTCCTAGAGCTAGCAATGTAAGTCAGCATTAGTGTAGGGTCCTAGAGCTAGCAATGTAAGTCAGCATTAGTGAAGGGTCCAGGAGTTCCAGTCCAACCTTGAATGCAGTCCAGCAAAGGCCCAACAAGTTTACCTGCACAGATGGCGTCGTAGACCTTCTCAATCTCCTGGCCTGGAGAGACCGTCCTCAAGCCTGACAGCAAATGGGTCCCAAGCTCAGACCTTACAAATTTGTAAAGGGGATAGGTCCTACACTGAGTGATCCTGTTAGGGACTGACGAAAGTCCCTTGTTGTCATAGGCTTCGCGGATGAGAGGAACTGCCGTGTTGAGTCCAGCCTTCAACTCCTCTTCGAAGATTGGTATTCTTTCAAGGATGGGATTCATGGATTTCTTTCTTTCCTTGATCTTGTTGTTGTTGTTGTTGTTGTCTACTTCCTCTTGGCTATGGCTGTGCTTCAGTGCATGGCTTACCAGCACCTCTCTCAGCTTTTGCATCAGAGGGTAAGTTTGGCTTGCGGCATTGTCAATGTAGGTGAATACAGGCTCACTTTCCACCACCTTCAGAAGATCCTTCTCACAGAAGCGAGAAGGCAAAAGTACACCAGTTTCGTCTGCAATGAGTGTCTTTTTTGCAACTTGAGCAACGATTTGCTTCACTGCTGTCTGCATCGTCTCCTCCACATGACGAAGGTCGACTGCTTGGCACAGACCCACCAAGAAAGTGGCACTCATCAGCTTCAGAATCTCGTTTGCTTCCTCCGTCTTCCTTGCAGACACTAGACCCAAGGAGTTCACATCCTGGTTGTGTTGCTCCGCGCTCTGTACATGAGTGGTGACTGGATTGGCCAAATAGTTGAGCTCCGACAAATAAGAAGCCATGGCTATCTCTGCTCCCTTCATGCCGTAATCGAGACTTGGGTCAGGTCCTCCACTCAAGTTTGACGGCAACCCATTGTTGTAGTAGTCGTTAACAAGCTCAGAGAATTGGGCGAACATGAGCTTTCCGATGGCGGCGATGGCCAAGCGCATATTGTCCATGGATACTCCTATGGGAGTTCCCTGAAAGTTGCCACCATGTAGAGCTCTGTCAGCGGCGACATCGATGATTGGGTTGTCGTTCACGGAGTTAATCTCCCTCTGAATAGAATGCGTTGCGTTGCGAATGCCCTCAATCTGAGGTCCTAGCCATTGTGGAGACGTCCGCAAAGCGTACCGGTCCTGCTTTGGCTTCCTCAATGGATCGGTCTCGTGCAATTTGGCAGCGGCACTCATGTAAGAACTTCCATCCAGCACCCATTCCATGATTGCTGCTGCCTCCATTTGACCAGGGTGATGCTTGAGTTTATGTGTCAACGGATCGGTGAACTCAGGCTTCCCTTGCATCACCTCGCAAAAGAGGCCACACAGAACTTCTGCGAGAAGGACTAGAATATTGGCATCGAAGCAAACAGTGGATGCCAATGCAGATCCAACTGCAGTCCCGTTAACGAGGGCCAATCCTTCCTTGGGCTGAAGCTCGAATGGTTTCTCCACGCCAGCGATCCTCAGAGCTTCGATGGCTGTAACCTCCTTCCCGTCTTCTGTGATTGCTCTGGAATTGGGCCTACCAGTGAGTAGACCTGCAATGTACGACAAGGGGACGAGGTCTCCAGAGGCGGTGATTGTTCCTCTCAGCGGCAACTTCGGGGTGACATGGGCATTGAGAAGCTTTTCCATGGCCTCCAGAATCTCCCACCGAATTCCAGAGAAACCCTGCATCAACGTGTTGGTGCGAACCAACATGGCTGCTCGCGCTGTGCAACTGGGTAGAGTGTTGCCATTGCCGCTCTTCCCAAACACGCCGGCGTTCAAGAACCTGATGAGCTCTTTCTGAAGCTCCACCCCTTGTTGAGTTCGGCGGTGGGAAGTGGCCCCGAAACCAGTAGTGACACCGTATATGTCGCCGCCATTCATGATCTTGGTAAGAACCCAGTTGGAGCTTTCATCAACTCGTCTCTTGGCATTCTCTGCATCCAGCACCACTCTCACCTCCGGTCGCCTGGCTACAGCCGCAACTTGAGCGATATTGAGATTCACGCCCTCAATAGCCACTTCCTTCGCCTCGTAGAACGTCTTAACCATCTCCTTCACTTCGTCCAGATGGCTACCCTTCAGGACCGCTGCAGCTTTACCCCAGTTGAAAGGGTCCTTCAAACTGTAGTTTCGGTACTGGAGCGTCGACGGCTGCATCGTCTCAGCTGTGATGCACAACTTAGACTGAGCTTTCATCGCATGCATCCCATTATTCGTCTGAAAAGAGGAGTCATGCACTGCAAGTTTGAACACGTTCTCATTGCTTTTCACCTGCACAGATTCACTTGCTGCTGCAGGGGCCATAGCTTCAGATCTGAGGAATGATCTCCCAACTGAATATGATCAGACCCTAGATGAAAGCAGCTCTGAATATCTACTTACAAGTCCAATGCACGCACCCCTGAGCTGCTAGCTGCTGCTGCTGCTTATCGCAAAGAACTCTTATGCCTCACGATCTTTAAGACTATGATTCACGTAACCGATCCAACAATAGTACTAGTGTGATGTGAAGACAGTTATAATTTAGCAGAGCAGTGGTATAAACAGCGTGAAGTATGTATGTGTACGTGTATTGAGCTGCATATAATTGCAAAGTGATTTATAAGAGGCTGCGTCTGCAAGTTGCTGTACTTCACCTTGCACTTGTTATAAATACTTCAGCTCAGCACATTGATGTTCTTCTGGTCTAGAATGCCAGTGACGCTGATCTATATATTGGGTTTTTAGCTGCGTGCATTCTCAAGCTTGAAAAATGTGTTCCAGATCGTCAGCTGAGTGCATGGGAAAGGAGAGGGGAGACTAGAGCTCGCTGCTAGCTAGCTAGCTGTCGCCCGTGGTCTTCACGAGATAGGAGAAGACCGGGAAGTTCGGTTTGAAGACTTGGAGATGAACGCGGGTGCTAAAAAGCTGGTCAATTTGTGGGGTTTAGGGTTTACAATTTTAGGGTTTAGGGTTTTTATATTGACAAGCGGGTCAATTTGTGGGGGATTAGGGTTTACAATTTTAGGGTTTAGGGTTTTTAATATTGACAAGCGGGTCAATTTGTGGGGTTTAGGGTTTACAATTTTAGGGTTTAGGGTCTTTAATATTGACAAGCGGGTCAATTTGTGGGTTTAGGGTTTACAATTTTAGGGTTTAGGGTTTTTATATTGACAAGCGGGTCAATTTGTGGGGTTTAGAGTTTACAATTTTAGGGTTTAGGGTTTTTAATATTGACAAGCGGAGTCAATTTGTTTGGGAGTTTGATTACTAGCGGCTCCGGTCCAAAGCGGGTCGCCGGTTCAATTAGGGTGGCTACGCTTTCATTCGTTGACGCTTTGACTCCGGTGACGTCTCGCCATGAAAACGTAGACTAAGGAATATACCAGTTCTAAGAAAGCATTGAATTCCCTCGTTTTTTTTTTTTAGTCGCGCCAAAATTGTCTTCTTCGCTCCGACCTGAACAGCTTTTTTTTGTTTTTTTTTTTTAATTTTTTTTTTTTTTCAAATTCCTCAAGGAGCTCTCCACTGGCACAGTATAGCCCAGTATTAGCTATCATTAAATTATGATTAAATTAATAATTAGCTTTAATTAGTAGCATTAAATGATGGCTGTACCATTAACTGGTGAGCCGTAGCCGTTTTTACAAATTTGCTGCTACAAGTGGCGACCTAGGAAGTGCCTAAGTCTATATGTGGCTAATTTCGTAAATTTTTTTAAATTTCAACAAATGGCGAAATTAATCCCTAAAAATCACAAATCTTTTTATGTTTTCTTTCATTTTAATGAAAACAAATTCGCCAAGTTGCGACATTTCGCCACAAATCTTTTTTTAAAACAGTAATTTTTTTCTTCTGGTTCCAAAACCGCCGTCGTGTCATCCATAGGAACTTTGGAAGCAGTGTTTTTCTCTCTTTTTTTCTGGCGAGTTTTTGAATAGCCACATAATAAATTTAAAAAGTCACATGCCAATTGTCCAAAGAGATTTTTTTCGGAATTTTGTTGCAAAAGTCGCCATATTTGGAGGGGAAAATAGTGAGAAATCGCCACATTTAGAATGTGGAGTTCACTGAGAGGTCCTGGCAACAAAATCAGGATCTACTTTCTTGCCTGACCTCTATAGCCAGTTTTGGCTCAGTCCTGTTGTTGATGACGGCCAGTCCACCTACTTGGCAAAATTGGCCATCATCTTTAGGAAGATTTAATGAAATCTGGCTATAAATCGAATATAAAATACAAAATCTTTAATCATCCTTCTATATCTTCAGCTAAAAGAATGCTGGAAACCATACATAGAAATCTGGCAAATTTTATTATTTTCTCTCACTTCTGGCAATTGAAAAGGGGTTTTTGTTCCATGTTGTGATAAATTGACAATCATCCATAGGAAGATTTAGCCAAATTTGGATATACATCAGATATGAAAGTTGAAATTTTAATTTAAACCCTTTTTATTTAGGCTACATATTGGGATGTATTGTAACAAATTGATGATTTTTTTTTTTTAAATGGCAAATTAGGGCTTTTCTTTTTCACAAAAAATCTTTGTAAGTGTCGAAATGATATTTTCATCTTTAAAGAAAAGAGAAAATTAAAAATTTGCCAAATTTAGAAATGAATTATGGTCGTTCACGAAAACTACACAAGATTCCAAAATATTTCTCATGTTCTTTCTCTTTAGCCAAATTTGGCTAATTCCTCGTGTGGATGGAATATTTCATCCAATCTTTTTGTTTGCAGTAAATTTTCGCCATTTTGCAAAAAATGTTTCTTCAAACAATAATATTTTATAGCAAATTCCCTGTTTGAAATAATTATCAAAAAGGACAAAAAAAAACTCAAAAAATTTGCCAAAAATCATCCCAATCGGTTACAATATGAAAGGATAGTACATAAGATTTTATATTTTCATACTTTCATAAATTCATCAAATTTTGCTAAATATACTTTTGGACTATTGGCCTTTGACCAAGATCACAAAATTGAAAAAAAACCTTGTATCACACTAATGAATCTTGGGATTTTATATTTTATTCAATTTTTTTTGGAAATTTTTTATTATAACCACTTTTTTTTTTCCAAATTGTACTTCTCCTTTTGTGAATGAACAAATGAATCGTACAAGTGGCACAACAATTGCATAAACTTAGGCTAACCATTTTCATTGTTGTGGTTATTCTAACATTATAAGGGCCCTTGTGAACCAACAATTGCGCTATGACATTAACCTTTGGTAATGAGGCTTCTACATGGCTACATGGCTTCCATTTAGCATTATTTTTGGTAATGAAAATTTGCCAAAATGCAGAAAGAAGGGGTGCGCATAGACCTTTTTTAAAAACTTGAAAATTTTAGTTTTTCCCATTGGAATTCAACCGTTGTGAGGTGTAGGAAACCAATTATGCAACACACAACTTGGATCATAAGTTCATCGTCATTTTGCTTCATGTTTCATAACTTCATATAGATCTATTCATTCATCTATTCCATACAATATCATTTATAGAAAGCTTGTATTTTTGTAAAAGTGCAATGCAGATGATCCTTTCACACCCCATTTAGAAAATTTCAATATGAACATTCAAATTGATATCCTTCTCATATGGTAGATAAGGTAATGCTTTCCTAATTCTTCATTTAACCTTCTCAATGATTGGTTGAATTGAAGGTATTAAAAACCATGGTGGGAAATAAGAATTCCATTGTGGATCTAGCCTTCTGGATGGCACATTTGAAAACATTACAAGAAATTTTGTCCATACCAACTAGTTGCAACATATGTCCAACTAAACTATTTTTGTGATTTCTAATGTGATTGAGTACATGCAAGGTGAAGTGGTTCACTTTTTGTGTCACAAGTTAAATTCTATAGGGGTGTTGTGATTGGAAGTTTCATTATTATGCACATATATTTCAATTTGATCTTAGGGACTTGGTTTAAATTGTCAACTTCATTATAAAATTGAAGATATAAATTGTTTTGCATAACTCATTAATGTAAAAATGTTATGGACTTTGGAAAGTCAAAGTTTTGGACTTGTTGACTAGCGATAGTTTTTGTATATGGACTTTGAAATGATTGAAATATTCATAGTATGTTATATAGGGAATTTGAATATGATGAATCTTTCTTTTAAAAACATAAGTCTAAAAAGATTGACATCATATGATTTATAAAAATTTTGTTACTGACTTTTAAATTGCATGAAAGTCCTTAAAATTCATAAAGTCCATAGCTACCTCAAATTGGGGTTTCCTAAGCTAGTTTTTATAGAGAAGCATAAAATAGGGACTCCAATAGGGTATGCATTTATTTTTGAAAAATAACATCAAAATTGAGGGGTTTTTTGGTTTGGTTAATCCTTGACCCAATTAAACTTGTCAAATATGGAGTTTTTATCCTCAAGGTTATGGCCACTTTACCTTGCATCTACTTGATTATCTTACATGGCACCAAGGTTGTTAAAAATGAAATGACACACCATTTTAGTGTTAGTCATCATGTTAGTGTCCATCTAAACACATTAGTTTTTGTGATGGTCCAAACTCATAGGTCAACATTGTCACAATAAAAAAAATTGGAACAATTTTTATCGCTACAATTGACCCATAGTTGATGAAGTCATATTTAATAACTTTGTAATCAACACACATCGAGATCATTTGTCATGTCAAAACTCTGGATGGATTGGTATTTGGCCTGATATGTCACCCCTATCCAACTTGCAACTAAACCTATCCATTTTTTATCGCAAGCTACATCATGCCCTTGTTTAATTTGTAATAAAAAATGGACAAGTTTGGTCATAAGCTAGATAAACCATGCAATTACAACCCATGGTAAAAATTATTTATAGTTGCATATTCAACTATAAAATGATTTTAAATCACATTTATGATTATGACTTGGAGCTATTATTAGTTTGAATGAAAATGAAAAGTGTATTTGACTTAACACATGTACATTTTGTGACCATGATATCATATAGTCATAATTCAAGTTGAACAAAACTCCACATATTTAGTCACTAGTGAACCACAATACAAGTTGCAAAAACAATTAAGTTTTCATTTATATTGTTGGACATCACCAATTGTGAATGATATGGAGACATTTTACATTCAACATTTTCATTCAAACTAATAATAATCATAAATCACATTTACTATTTAAAACCATTTTGTAATTAAATGTGTGATTTTAAACAAGTCATTTTAAACACTTACCATAGAGCACAATTGAAATGACAATTGTAAAAATGGTTGAATTGGACATAAGTTGCAAACACATGGGTTGGTATATGGATTAGATTCCTTATAATGTATTTTACCCCTATTACAAAAATTACTATATTTAGCTTAGATTTTTCCTATGTTGACTTGAAATTGATGTGACATAAGGTTACATTGACATCATAATAGATGTGATTAATGCAATGTGACAAGGCCAACACTAATAACCTTGTTTCATAATGAATTTTGATTTGTGGATGTTATGAGGAGAAGTGGACCTTTCTGTTTTAGTTTCATGTAATTATTGGCTT
>Ga0116231_10003342_pt1 | contig 33449 bp, 18 predicted proteins | sample S1TSphgellanicum_2_FD_89695 | JGI IMG/M metagenome (GOLD analysis project Ga0116231, IMG submission 89695) | Host-associated microbial communities from peat moss isolated from Minnesota, USA - S1T2_Fd - Sphagnum magellanicum MG | ecosystem: Host-associated > Plants > Peat moss > Unclassified... | reverse complement strand
TTTTATATATTTTTTTTTTTTTTTTTTTTTTTTTTTTTTTTTTTTTTTTTTTTTTTTTTTTTTTTTTTTTTTTTTGGGTAATTATTACTGGACCCCGCCCCCCATGCTTTCACCCATCGTACCATGCATGATTTCTTTTACATGCATTTTCCTTTCCCTTTTTTTCTTTCTCACTTTTTCATCCATCTTCATGAAGTTAATTTTTTGAGTAACATTCAAATCCACATATGTAGGAAGGGATTTGGATGAAATTACATGAAAAATGTGAATTTGGTTCAAGTGAAATACCTATTGAAGTGTTTCCAACTCTTTTTTTTTTTTTTGGGTGCAAGCTTGTGCAATAGGTCCAACTTTTCTACAATTCAATTGGAATAGATTTGGTTTAAACAAATTGAATATATCATATCGAAACATCAATCCAAATTGAATGAAATTGAGATGAAATTGATCCAAAATTGGATAGTTAGAACTACATTCAGGATGAACTTGGTCAATTTAGAATCAATTCAAAATCGATGTAGAAATGGACCAAAATTTGACCAAATTGACGTGGGCTTGAGAATCAACCTCGACTTAAAACTCATTAAAATCCATAATGGCTCTAGAATATGTTTATGTAGTTGAGATGAAATTAATTCGACTTCCCCAACACAAAATCAAAACAAATTTATACCAAAAAAATGAACTAAAATCTAGCTAACATTGATTTGACCTACACAAAATCCATTCAAAATGGGTCCCAAAAATGCATCTATGATTGACCTAACTTAGTCGAAATTATGGGCCTAGATCGAGATCCAAGTATTGTTCAACATTTAACCAAGATGGTATCAGCCTCAACTCTAATAGGACCTATTTTTCCATATCCATATTGCTCGTTGGATGAAAACAGCATGATTGCCCTTTTCACGGATGAAAATAATATTCATCTTACCTCCATTTCAGATATTTCATGAATGACAAAAATGATGATATGTAGGTAAGAAATCAAGCTCTAATAGGGGATTTTTTCCATATTCATATTGTTTCTTGGATGAAACAATATCTTATTTTCATCCAAGAAATCAATATGGATATGGAAAAATATACCCTATTAATCAACTCAAAATATTGTTAAGGAAGATTTTGCTTTCGATGTTCATGCCACTCACCCTAAGGAGTCAAGGACTCCATCCACCAATTCAAAATCACTATTTTTTTATTTTTTCAAAATTATGTTTTCATTTAGGGCATGAAAGAATATCAAATCTAGTTGGATGAACTTATGTTTTCAATCAAATCTAATTGAACTATTTATGTATTAAAATATCGAATACAATTGCACTCACTATGTCAAAAATTAGCATTCATGATCTTTAGCATTCATAAATCTTAGGCCATTTTGTGATTATGTCTTATTTTTAATTATGTAGTCACACAGGACATGTCTTTGGGTGGGTCAACCATTTTTCATCCTGCTTTATATTACATGATTATAATATTTCACAATCAACAATTATAGTCATAACTAAAACTATGTGTGTAATATTGATCATTTAGAGGTTAATTAATGAATTTAGGTAGGTCATGGGTACATATATAAGTAAATTGGTACATGGTAAAATAATCAATTTAGCTAGGTGGAACATAGGCAGGTTAAGTAGGTAGCCTTGGCTACTTGCATATCTTCTTACTTAATTTAAACTATTTAACTAGGTTAGCCTACCAACCTAACCAACATTATACCTACTTATCCTACCCAATTACCTAATTAGTCTAGCTTAAATTACATACCTACCTACCTATGGTTGCATATTTACCGTGCCTACCTTCGGCTACCTACTTAGTCCATTTATCTACTTACCTTCCTAACCTTCCTACCTACTTGACTTGCCTACCCACCGACCTATTTAACCTTCCATCCAACCAACCTACCTAGCTTTGGCTACATAGCTAACTAGGTAGACTAAGTAAATAATACTAGGTATATATAATTTACCTACATAAAGAATGGTGAATAAATAATTAATTAAGCTATGGAGGTAGGTATGTTAAGGTAAGTTAGCTATGTTAAAATATATATTTGTATACCTACCTACATATATTATTTTATTTAAGCTTAACTTAGGTAAGTGAATAATATGTAATAAGTAGGATATGTAGTATGTAGTAGGTAAGTAGGCTAAGTAATATGGGGATGTAAGTAGGTTACTTTTGCATGGGACAAAGGATGTGGGGTGTTTTGTAAATCCCATATCCTTTGTCTACAAGTTCAATTGTGTAAATTACATAATTAGATGAAAGAATAGACTGCACATAATTTGCATTAGAACCATTCAAAGTGCAAATGCCATTTGGTATGAACCAATCAAATGCTAAGCATGTCCCCAACAAAATATGATCTTACATACCTACCTACCTAAGCATCTATGTTAATTTATTTGAATAAAGGCCATGTGTCATGTCCATTGTCACCTGTTTGTCATGTTGTAATCATGTTTATAGTCATATGTCTAATCATGTCTTTCGTTGTATATCAAACTTGACCATAGTCATTGATGTCACATGAACTAACACTTCGACTATGACCATGTTCATAATTAGATGATAGAAACGAGTAGATATTGACTACCTAATCATAGGTGTATGTGATTTTTTATGAATGTTTTGATTTTGATCATCATTTTAATGCAAGGCCCACAATGCTTGGAAATTGGTTGAAAAAGGTTTAATTCTCTCATGATGTTGATTTATTCTAGTGTTAATTTGTGATATAGGGGTATTTTTCAATATTAACTAAGATATGTATAAGTAACAACCTAAGTTAGTATAAGATTTTAAAATAATCAAGAAAAGTGTTCCTTTTTCAACCACCTCCATTATCCAAAAAATTTCTCTAAAATTTGAATTCTTATTCATATTTTTTGTACAATAGAATTGATTTGTTTCGAGTCATATGTATAATAGGATAGACCAACTAACATGATAGGATTTCAAGTTTCAAAAGTGTATGGTTAAACAAGTTCAATGTTTAATAACATAGAAGCTTAAAAGGATGTGAAGATCATTGTTGTCATGGTTTTGTTTTCTTTAATGCCACTCTTCTAAGCCAAATGTTTTTTACATTTTTATTTTTTCAGTCACCATTGTCACCATATCTTTTTATTGTCACCATACTGTACTCTTTAATAGTGCCATTCCTCCAAGTCAAATGTTTTATACATTTTTCTTTTCTTTTCCAATGGTCTTATTCCTTTAATAGGGTGTACTTGTCATTCTTCTTGAGTTACAGGATTCAATGTTTTTCGACTAATCTATATTGTAATTACTTAAGGTTGATCAACTTGTGGCATGAAATGTTGCTTGTTCACAACACTTTCATGTTAAAGGCTTAGTATGTGAAAGTTTTAACTTTAGGTTTTAGATCCATGTTATTTTAATGTTCTTCACTCACATTGCTTCCATGTTGAATTAAATGTGTGCGTGACATTGAAAGTGCTCACATTGTTTTGATATTTTTGGCTTGCAACTTCAAGCTTTGGAACTACAATGAGGTTTTCTTTGCTCATTTTGTTATTGCCTTGAAAGTTTTGACATTGTTGTTATGTTCACAATTCCTTCTTTAATTTGGAATCATAGTGTTTTGCTCATGCTACTTTTGTGGCAAAATTGTTGACAATGAGTTACCTAGCTTGTATTTTGCTCTAAAAATGTTCACATTGTTTTGTTATTGTTTGCATATATATTGATCTAGTTTTGACTTTTGACATTATGTAAGATTTAAATTATTATTATTATTATTTTGGGGTTTATTTCATTGCATCTTACTCTTAAACAATTTATTTGATGTTATATATTTTTTCAAATTTTACTTTTCCATTAGGGTGAAATCATGGTAAAATATATAGAAAAATAGTTTTTAAAAAAGTCAAAAAATGGTCTAGTTTTTTACACAAGTAGAAGAAAGTAGATTGAAAATAATTTAAAACAACATAATAAAAGCATCGTGCTTTTCTTTGAGTTTATAGTGAGGTGATTACAAAATTTGAGAAACTTCGGTATAATAAAAATAAATAACAAGTATTTTTGAAAATAACTAGACAAATTAAATTTAAACATACTTTTCCATTAGACGTTGGATGTATTCTACTATAATATTTAAACATTGAGAACTTACAAGTACATTTTAAAGATACATATGTTGGAAATGGGGAATATTCAATAATTAATCTACTTTCACCTACTTGCACAACTTTGGACATTTTTAAAAATAGGGAATAAAAAGTTATTTTTTAAAAATCTATTTGAATGCATGTTAAATATGTGATTAATCAACATCATTGTGATAAAATTAAAGATTATCCTCATGTTGATCATTAAGTAAAAAACCATCTCTACTTTCAATACATTATAATTTGTTTATGGCTACTTGTTTCTTTTTGTGACAAGAAGAAAAAAATGTTTATTTTACCTTGCCAACACCCATTAATATGTCATATTCCTTTTTAGTCCATGTGGTCAATTTTAACTCTGTGATTATTATAACACATTTTCTTCATATTTTTCAATAAGATCTTTATTAAGATCTATCATAATATGGAAAATCTTTAAATGATTATGTTAACATTGAATATGAATCTACTTACTAAGTTCATCTAGAATCTAAAGAAATTGTGACTGTGAAGTCCAAAATAATCCACCTAACTATGATATGGGATGTACATTGTGCAACCAAGTTTGAAGGCCTCAAAATTGTGATGGGATGGGTTTAAGGCCAACATAAGGACCAAAAAGGAATTTGTTATTGTCAACCCAAAACATGGTAATAGTGCAACATGAAAAAACATGTTGAGAATGAACTTGGACCAAATTTTGCATGAATACAAAGCCAAGAAAATAAATATAGAGGGATACAAGGATGGTCATAGAAGGTTGAGAAATGAAAAATTATATCTCCACCAATCATCATTGCTTTATTTGGTTTTTTGAAAGCCTACCATAAAATTGGCCTAAACCAAAAACAATCTATGGAGGACAAGTATATGTATTGTTAACTATTTGCATAACATGCAACAACCACAACTTGCTTTGAAATTTGCAAATGTCAATATTTAAATTACACATTTAAATTAACAAATTTTTTCTTTAATCATAAGTGCCATTGATGAAGGATGGGTCATGTACCATGTTGATCTTGTCAAAATCTGATATGGCATATATAATAAAAAGGTGTTTCTTTAACTTTAAAAATGATGTCATTATTAATTAAATTCACCTTCACAAACAACATTTTTGTTTAATACTAAAAAATGAAAGAAAAAAGTTGAATATATTAATTGCAACATCAAGACATTAATTGTAAATTGTGTTCATTTATAAATTAGCATCCTTGGAATTTATTATGACATGTTATGTTAGAAGCATACATGCTAACATGCCATTAACCATGATTAAGTTCATATTAATGTCATGAATATCATTTTCACATGACAAATGGAGTTCATTCATATGGATGCTCATCCATAATTCATAGTTAATTCTTAATTCATTCATAGTTAACTCCCAATTCTTTCCTAATTAAGTTTTGGTTCATTTCTAGTTAACCTTAATTCACTCCTAATTAAACTTCAATTCATTTTTAGTTAATTCATATTTCATTTTTAATCCACTTTTGATTAATTCCTAATTCATTTCATAATTAACTCTTAGTTCACTTTTAATTAAATCTTAATTAATATTCATAATTTACTTGTAATTAGGAAGCTTCTAAAAGGTCTTCCATGGTCGGTGGGCACATGGAAACCTTCATTGAAACTTATTTGAGCTAGCTTTTCAAAGGGGTATAAATAAAAGTAGAACCTTTCATTACCTTCAATCTATTCAACACTAGTTTAAGGTATATGATTTTATTTTATAACCTTGTTATGTTATTTTTGTGTTTACATTTTCTTACTTCATTGCAATAAATTTTTTTTTGTACTTTGGTTTTGCACACTACATATTTTTAGTTATATTATTTGTGTTCTTGTTTTAACATCAAATAAAAGGTTGTTGGAATGGGAGGAGGAAAACATGTGTCCAAAGTCCACTTTGGTCCTTGAATTTTTTTTCAAAATTCCTATGAATACCAGAGATACTTGTTTTATGCCCATTGTGCATCAATGACTCATGAACCTATGAACAAGGGGATATTGGGTTCTTTCATGTGCAAAAGAGGCTATTTTGGTAATAGTTATGTGTATGTGAGAAGAATATGTTACAAAGGAAACCATTTTGCCACCTTTGCAATGTGGTTCATTGGAGCAAGAATTGACTATTTTATATGGTTGCATGGCTATTATGGCCTTCAAAATATTATAATAATTGTTTCTTTCATTTGTCATCACTATTTCAAAAGAGAAAACTCACATGTTTGCATTGATGTTAATTTGTTGTTCAAAAGGATGCAAAATTTGATTAAGTATCTCAATAGCTTGATCTAACATCTTGGATACATGTATGGTTCTAAATTTGATGGATTGGTACAATGGGAATCATTTGTCCTTTTTAAACCAAAGTCTATAAAAAGTTACATCTTGAAAGGTCCCAAAACTTGTTTTTTATGAAAGTTTTCATTTAGGAACTCATTATTTAATGTTATTGCCACCACTATAAGAGAAAATGGGAGATTGTTGGCATTTTGAGCCATCTCTTTTTCACCATACTTCTTTAATAAATGTTAAGACCACAAGTTCCATGTTGTGGTGAAAGTTCATGAAACATAATTTCCACATGTTGGATATTTAAAATTGCAATTTCTCTATATTTTAGACTTTCAAATAAAAGTTGAATGAATTGTTAAAGTGACAAGTATCCTTAGCAATAAAACATCAATTGGCTAGTAAACTATTTGAAAACATTAACTAGTGGTCATTTACAAAAAATGACCCAATGATGCAAGATGAATTTGCAAATTGGTGTCAAGGTTTAACCAAGATTTTTTTTTGAAGCTAAGGATTTATTTTGTACTAAATGACAATAAATAATTACAAGTTGATGTTGGGTATTATAAAGATGCATTGTGATTAATCAACATATGGTAATTTGATTTTCCTAAAAGGAAGTGTGATAAAATGTTATATGTGTAGATGGTAATTTTTTTTGAATAGTTACATTTAATCAAACAATGTTTGTTTGAAATGTGCAAGCATCTTTTAACATGTGCATTTTCTTGCTTGAGATCAATTTATTTTACAAAATTGCTTGAACATCATTTCTTGAAGTTTCATTTTATTAGATTTTTATGGCTAACTAATGTTTAAGAAATTTATAGTTTGTAAATTTCATTGGTAGTCAACCCAATGGAATGGATTTAATGATGAGGTTAATTTGCACATTATTCATTACCTCCTACAAACATAGTACATAATTGTCTTCTCCCATAATTTTAACAATTATCCTTGCATTGTGAAGCTTAAGTATTTATTTCAAATTATTGTTGGCATCTTGGACATGATTTTCAATTTATTGTTTGGACTTATGAATGATTTTGGTGCATTTGTTCATCTATATCACCATGTTGTTAAGGTATTGCATTGAATTCAAGTGCCCCATACAATATTTTGTTTGTGCAAAATTGTGAAGTATTGTGAAATATTTTTGGATAAAAGGAATGTTTTGTTACAAGATTCTTGTTTTGTGAAAAAAAAATTGCCAAAGAAGGAGCAATTTCTGGTCATATTCAATACATTTTTATTCTTGGATGTGAAAGGTAGCCAAATTATAGAAGGATTTATTTTTTGGGGACAAGTCCTAAGGGTTGGTTGACATATAATAATACATCCTTCTGTAATGAAACTTGGTAAGAAAAACCCATGGTCCCATGTATAACTACAAATTAAAACTAAAGGGTTTTGCTAGTGAATTTTTAAATGTGTGAATGTTTGTGAAGTAGTTTGTTGACATATCTAGTGAAGGTATATGTGAATTGCCATAATAAACTTAAAGTGCTATGTTTGGAATGCATTCCTTTATGTTCACCTTTTGATGTGTTCATGAAACTATCTTTTGACATGTCATGTCTACTCCAGTTTGCATAAGTTACTAAAAGTTCGTGAAGTGCTATAGTTAAAGTACTTTTGCTTGCAATTTATAAAATTTTGAACAAGTTATTACATACTTATTTACATGTCTAAGAAGATGAAAGTAAAAGATGAAGTAAAATATGATGTCAACAATGGAGAGCAATGGTATTGTTCTATTATTGTCATTCACAAGAAAGAAAGTGGTATGAGAATCTGTCCATGAAAAAAATCACAAGATTATGACACCAATTATTCTTTGTCATGGTGGATATGATCTGAATGGAATTGACACAACGGTTACCTTGAAACTGCCATCGTGCTGTAGTTTTCTCCGCAATCTCATAGATATATATCATGGGGGGACAATAGATGGCAATTGAACGATGGCTTACCCAGCAATTCACAAACTGTCAAAGACCTATCTTATTGCAGGCAGAGTAGGCCCTCTTGTGTAGAGGGCCTACTCCTGCAATAAGATTGTGAAGGCCTATTCTGCCTATTGCAAAATTTAGTTGAATGGAGAGAAATGCCAATTTTTACACCATAAAGTTTTCCATAAAGTCACCCTGTCTTCACCCTACCTTTGGGTCTCCTTTCACCCCTAAACCCCTCTTTCAGTGGTATCTGCAAAGTAATGAAATTATATTAAATCTGGGTATGAAATGCTGAAACTCAGCAATTAATGCACAAGGTTCGAGAATAATTATAATGGCTGTGAAGGTAGGAGCAGTGAAAGGCTTTCAGGAAAAAGGAAAGAAGGGGTGAAAACAGGATGAAACGCAGTTGGCCACCAAAATTGATGTTTTTCTGAGTTCCAACGTTCCAACCCCCCTTGAATGTGACCACCAAAATTGATGTTTTCTGAGTTAATGTTAATGTACTTTTTCCAGGTCTTTGTCACCCTCATCAGGTTTATGACCAAACTCAGGGTTCTCATGCTCTGTTTTCCTCGCTTTTCGGATTTCTCTAATACACAAAAGAATAGGTTCTCTAAAGTTCTTACCAACAAATTGCACCCCATGAGACAGATTCTACTCCCATTGTGCCTTTAGTTGCCTGCCCTGAAGGCTTATTAAGTTGCAGACTACACCCTATAAGACTACATCTCTAGTGTGTAATAATATACCAGTGCAGTGGGTTTTATTCACAGTGCAAATTACCCTATTCATAATGTGACACATCTATTGCCAATGTCTTCTTCCATCAATTACATCCTCTGATTATCTGATTAGTTTTGTTTCCAGAGATTTGCAGGGCCAGAAGCACAAGCAAGACATGGAGATGCAACTGAGCTTCAGACCTGAAACCAACCAGGGAGAAGAAAACAAGAGTAATGGAGGATTTTTAACTCACTCCCAATGTATCAACTATCCACCCCTAATGATGCATTTGTTACCAGCATGAACCTGAGGCTATGAGCAGCAAGATTTGAGTCAAAAAACAAAGAGCAGATCTTATATGAGTCTTGGTCTAAAATGCAACATATTGATTCTCTGTCAAACTCCAAAGAAACCACAAAATTTGACACAATACACAATGATGTATATTCTTAAGTGGCTAATTCACAATAAAAGTCCATGGGCCACTTTAGCAACTCTAGAGATGATAAGTAGTGCTAGTTTGCAAGTGGTCTGCTCCTGCACTTGAACATGTTCATAACAAATTGTATACATGAATCATACTAACGTCCACCACACAAATGTTCACCACACTTGGAGATAGTGGAGCCAGTGAATTGATTGGCTCCTCCAGATTGCCATAGATGAGACAAGAGGCATCACATGAATCATCAAGCAGCAGCAACTTCACTTTTGTCATCTTTAGCCCAAAAACTTGTAGCCTTCCCTGTCCTTGAAATTCGGTCCAGGACCTCATCAGGCTTCACATTTCCAGTAATTGTCACTTTCTGCTCCTGCAAGTCTATGTCATAGGAATTCACACCTGTAATTAAAGCACAAAATCAGTTTCAAACTCTTATAATTCTGTCCACAAAAAGTCCACATACATGAACTGGTATATCATATCAGAGCAAGATCTCTTGAATCTCTTGATTCTGATAACAAGCACTGCAAGGTCTAATTTGAACACACTCTTCACAGACACAGTCTAAAGGTATTCACTTCACTAATGGTTTGAACCTAAAACAAACACTCATACAATAAATCCATGCATAAGTTGATATAACTTAGCATGCATGGACATATCCAATGACATAGGTTCAAAATAGGAGTACCATCCAACTTGCCGATGGCTCTCTTCACTGCTCCCACACAGCCTCCACAGGTCATGGCAACCTTCAGGACAACAGTCTGCACAACCACCATTCTGGTAAGAGTTCACTGACTGCAGCAAGCAATAGATCATAATTCTCATGAGTATTTAAAAATATCCATAACTCATGATTAAAGGTAACTAGGACCAAGTGAAAAAAACTTCCAGATAAGGATCAAAGAGCAGGGAAAAAGAGAGACACAGAAGGGAAGAACTTGTCTGAAACAACAATAAAATTAGCAGTATGAACAGCAGTGACAGACCCTAAATTCTTGAGGGACCATCAACGGTGACATGTGTGATAGTGGATTTTCTATCACAACTACCCACTGACTTCATCAGCTCACTGCAGTGGGTATAGGCAAGTGTAATCGATGCCATAAGTACCAAGTTTCTGTCACAAGTCCAGAAGCCAAAGGATGACTTAGTGATGGTACGGGCTAGCACCCTTCACTACGGAAGGGAATAAAAAGATAGAATACAGAGGGTAAAAAAAAAAGAGTGAGTCACATGAGGAAAAAAGAACAAAACATCATAAACAGAAGGGAGAAGACAAATGAAGACCAATTCAACTTGGAAAAGCTCCCCAGTTACCAGACTAATTACTCAATTCCACAAACTTCACACGACTAAAATTTCAAAAAGAAAACTCTCTTTTATTGAGCAAACCTCTTATCCTCTTTAAGAAAACCTTGAAAGGGTAGCAGGAAGTTGAGATAACCATCTGAGAAACGAAGAAACCTTGAGAACTGAAAAGCCTCAAGAATGTGTAGAATTGACTATTGATAACACCCCACTTAGCAGCAATTACAAGATTAGCATGAACATGAGGCATATGGATCATGTCAATACCCTCCTTCTCAGGTTGAATATGATTATAGAAAATATCACTTGAAACCTCTAGCACTGTAGTCAATGGCTAAATCCAAAAGTTACAAGCAAAGCCATTAGACATACAATTTAACCCACAAAACATTTTAGGGTGTATGCTGCCATTGAAAGAGGCTTTGTCCGGGAACATAAAACTCTCAAAAGTTCCAGATAAAAAGATCACCCACAAGCCTATAAATTAGGGATGATCTCTGAGGGTGTAGAGTTGGACACCAAAAGACATTTCAAAAAATCAAACTCAACTGCAGGAAGCAACCACAAGCACATCCACAGGAACCAAAGTTTTTCAATCAGTTCAGCGCCTCCCTTCGCAGTTTAAAACCTCAATATGCTCGGAAGGAATATGTCAATTTTGGCCAATGCACCACTGCATATGCATCCATCTGAAGACTTCAAATGCCATTGCAATTGAGTGCAGAATAGACTGTTTAACAGATAGCTCTATAATGGCCACTCCACAACAAAGATAGATACTGAATTTACTCTTGGAAACAAAATTTTCTGCTGAATTTGCTCATGGAAAACAAAATGCTTCGATCGGTCCACACCAATTCTTTCTTGTGATTACACACCCTCTTCTTGACAACTCTGAACTGTTGTTGGTCACCTACTGGGTGTTATTTAACTGCAAGGAAACATCTAATAAACTAATGGATCATACAACAGCTTATTCCACCACAATCACCAACTGGCCACTGGATTGCTCAATAACATACTCAGCACAAACTGACTTCAGAAGAAAATGCAGAGCAAGCTTGAGACAGGTCATTGCAGAGTCACAGGTACTTATCATGGAGGACAGACAACAATGATTAGTTCCCACCCAATCATGAGATAATCTGAGTCTAAAGCATCAACTGAAGACAAAAGGAAGCACAAATTCTACATCACAGGTGTCAAGGTGCACCTCAAGCTATTCTTCACCTCTTTGCCTGGTAGACAACATACCACTTTAACTTCATTATTATTTCCAACAAGCATGTAAAGGACCATATTAGGAAAGCCTGGACCAGGCTTGACATACACACCATGGCCTAGTTTGGAACCACATAAAATAGTAAGTTTTTCCTTCAAATCTTCAGTCACAAACTGAAGTGTCAAGCACCACAACACCATCATCAGAAAGGCTGTTCATGGCCTTGAGTCTGAGAGCTTCACAGGGAACTACAGAGGCATCTAGACTCGAGTCTGTTTGTGAAAAAAAGCAAAAACATTCTTTGTCGCTTGCCAGAAAACCAAATCAACAGACTTTTGCACACACGTCAAAGTGCACAATTCTTGAGACCCTCGTGACAAAGCTGAAACAAGGCACTTTCATCGATGGAACAAACTGCCATATCAAACCGCGAAGTCCACAGCTTTTCACATAGCTCACTTCAAAGGTTTCTTTTACAGATATATCTGCTACAAAACTTCTCCTATGACGTGAATAGATCATTCTACTTAAGTCCAGAATTGTAAAAAGATATTTTTATATTTCAGAACAAAGCGTTGTGAGACGACACAAGGCGTGGAGCAAGCAGACATAAGCAAGCGATTGTTTTCAAAGGCACACAAACCTGTGGAAGCGAAGTATGTCATGAGGATGGAGAGAAGAGGGGCCAGAAAAATGTTGGTTAAAAGAAAGTAGGAAGGGAACCATCGGAAAAAGGATAAACCTCGGTAGAAGACATGGTGACGATCGAAGAAGATAGATAGATACACAATGAAACCTCGACTCTGCTCTTCCTGAACCCGCAAGTGCTCCTCCGCGATGAAAAAAGCCCCCTCCGATGATGATCAACCAAAAACCTAGAGACGATAACAAAACCTGGAGGCAGAGAAAAGGATTGAGCAAGCAAGCAGACGATGATGACAAGGTTGAAGAATTACGAAGAGGAAAGTCGCAGTGATAATGAAGCTAATAGAGATCGGCAAAAATAGGAATAATAACAATAATAAAGTCTGGAATTGGAGAAGAGACGAAAACAGCAAGCAAACAACAGAGATCCGCAACAAAAGAAAAACGTTTTCCACAACACACAGAAGAACACTTTCGTCACTGACCTTTGTTTGTGGACACGCATCTTCTTCTCCCCTTTATCGGATGATATGCAGAACTCTCTCTGCGTCCGCGTCCCGCAGTGGAAGCACAAGCTCAAAGGAACTTGCTGTCGAAAAAGCCTCCTCCAAATGGCTTGTGAATCAGATATCATATTTTTGGAAAAAGAAGACATCAAATAATTTTAAAATAATAATAAAAAACAGCCTATTCCGCGTTCTTTCTGTCGCAGTCTTCACCAATCATTCAACGCGCTAAGCTACCTACTTTCTAACTTACTTAATTTCCTTTGGAAGGTGAGCACAATTATTGTGGCTCCCTCATTTTCATTTCTTTTGCTTCTCTTTTCATTATTAGGCTGCTGTCTTCACAGATACGCACTTATTAATTGGAACCCATTCACATAGGGTTTTTTTCTTGTTGCATGGACATCCGCTTCCCATAGGAGGCTTGCATCTGTGTTGAAAATATGTAATTAATCAATGTTGAGAACTTTAGAAACACGTTCCCATGTAAAAAGATAAATGTCATTTTGTGATGATTCACAAATTAAGTTACAATTCTTGCATTTGATCAATATTTGAATGATAGAGTTGCGACATGATTATCAAAATAGGTAGCTAACTAAAAATAATAATAATGGAAAGCTGCTCTCATCACAGAATCTATGATCAGAGCAGGCTAATGAAAAGATAACCAAAGTTAGCCTATGTATCATGGAATGTGGATGGTGAACAAGGAAGAAGTTGTGTGATTAATGAAGCACTTCTTGGTCTTGAGGAAACCCTGAGCACCCAGCCCATTTTCCACCACAAGCTAAGGTATACATGTTTGCACATGACTTCACGAAGACATATTCACTTGAGATGATAGTAAAGGAACGTTGCTGTTTGCTCCATAATATGAAAATTTGAAGCTCCAGCACCACAAAGCAAAACCATTGCAGCTTGTGAACCCATTATGAAATATGAGCCAGTATCATGTGTCTCTCTGTGCCTTGTCAAGGTCACTACTTGCACAGTAAAATACAAGAACTTGTTTTAGTACTTCAGATTGGGAAACTCTAATATCATATCATGCTAAATTTGCTGTTGGACAGTGGTGGTGCTTCTAAGTCTCCAAATGGGAGGAATTCAAAAGATTTTTGTCCATATTTCTCTCAAAATTTTGTGCATTTTGCACATCAGGTCGATTCTTTACATGGTAGTGTTTGATTGCTAATGAGAAGCTTTAATTATTCATGAGTGCAATTTTTCAGATGTTTTACAGATGTTAATAGTTTGGCTTTTCCATAAGATTCTGACTGAGTATGTTTGCCATTCTTTTGAATCCCCTATGTGCAGCAGAATGATGGAATTTTAGTGCAATCCAGCAGGTTCATGATGGTGCAGTGACAGCAGAAAGTGCTGTTTCAGAGAGTTGGTATTTTTCATTCCTAAAGACCACAAAGAAATTTTCCAGTGTTTGTGGAGGCTACATGTACAATGGCTTAATTTTTTAGTTATAAAGCAAGCTATGTTATATTTGATTATAATCCCTCCTCAAAATGTGAAGGCACATTTTATTTTAAGTTGCACATTAAATATCGTGTCTCAGCACATTTGGTTCTATATTTTCATTATTACATAATCTACATTAGAATTTAAATTTAAGACAAGGCTTTACTTATGGAAGGCCAAAGTGTGGGGGCATTCCTAAAATACGGTATCATCTTTCACCTCATCAAGTCCCTTGATTCAAGAATGGCCTACATGTAATTTTCCCTCTGCAACACAAGAGCATTGATTTGCTCATGAGTGGGTTCTTATGTTTATTATCTTTGTAACAACCTTTTTAAAAATTGACAATATTTCATGAAAAAAGTGAATTAAAATTCAAAAGCTCCAAAAAATGATGTGGTTTTGGAGGTTTTCAATCACCAAAAGTCAAAAAAGAGAGTAGAAGTAGCCATATTTATATATTTGGGTTTCAGTGTGTAGTAAACAAATATAGAAGGATGTTTAAAAATTTGTACTTCATATTTGGTGTGTAGCCAAATTTGGTTAAACCTTGGTAAAGAGGATCACCATTTTTTCTACATCTTCCAATTGTCCATAGACACTTTGGTTGCAACAAAAAAATCATTAAAAACACATTGCATTCTAATGTTCGTTTTCTTCTCACATCTTATCATTTAAAGATTCATATATAAAGACCCAAAGATTTATATCTCTACCAACACAGACTACAAAGATTAGGTAGAATGTCAAGAGTGTCTCTCTCTCTTCCTTTTGTAACAACCTCTTCATATTGCAAACTTCTAATCAGCCACTTAGTTTATATAGTCTGGGAGCTTTAAGCTTTAATTTCATGAACTTAACAGCTTAAAATTTGAAAACGAATTATGCCTCCCTTCCTTTCCTCCTCATCACCAAAAATGAGACTGTCAATGTTAATGGAGAGCCCACACTTAGTGGTAAGTCCTGATTAAGTCAAAGGTAGAAAATGCAAATTTAACCTTACGGCCACACTTCCAATGTTACGTAGCACAATTTATGATGTCTCTACCTACGTGGCAAGCAAAGCTAACTCAATGTTAGCTTCAAAGTAGTTATCACCAAATCTAAAGAAAACCTAGATGTGGGGAAAAATCGTTAGTGGTAGCTAGAATTAGAACAAAATGTAAAGGAGAAGGGCCTAAGTCCTTCCATGATTTGAGATCTATGCCCAAGGCCGGCAGGCCGAGGGAACAGGTCGAAAATAGCCGAAGGGCCTGTACTCGGGTCCTTTTCATACGTAAAGCAGAGCTGGGATTTTTTCACTTTTTAAAAATAGTGACAGGCTGGCTGGCTGGCGGGTACCTTCCGCTGGTCATAAGATCCCAGTACAACCTGGCTGGTACCTTCCAACGCAGAAGATCCCGCTTGCTGCAAACAGGTTTCTTCCGGCAGTTAAGGGAGCTGAAAATACAATGGAAAAATCCAGGCAGTGCTTTACATTTGATAACTTAAGATAATCCCTCCTACAACCCTTGGGCAGCCCAATCAGCTCGAAACTCCTGCCCGCCTCTCCTCGCACCTTTGCACGTTCGTCGGTGTAACCCTCCTCGCGGCAACATAGCAACGCCATCGCCAGTACCTTTTGCAGCAAGCAAGTGCTGCACGACACAAACACCATCGCCACCAAAACTACAAGTAGCGCAAGACCCTGGAAATGGACGACAACGTCGCATACGGTGACAACTATGAACAATCGGACCAACTAAGTATGTGTCAATTTGCAGATTAACCATGCCTCCCTCTTTGTGTTTCAGTTTCCATAGAAAGAATGTGCATGCAAAAACAAATTATCAAGAGAATTTTTAGAATGAAGAACTTATCAAATTTCATTTCAACAAATTATACAGGAATTCTCGAGATTGGAGGTGATAGTTCCATTCGACCACGTGAAACCAATGACACCAAGAAGAAAGGGAAGAGAAAAACACATCTCTGATGACACCGCAAGTGAGGTGAGATCAATCTAGAAACCCAGACAACCCAATTGGGAACATCAAGAAGTGGAATCCCTAGTGCAAGCTAAAAAAGATGAACATATAGCTTCGTTAGATGTGGTCGATTCCAGGGACTACTATTCGGATACAGCCAATGCACACATTTGAGGATCGGGCCAGCCTGCAAGGAGAAATGGGCTAGCATCTACGACGACTACAAAAGAATCCAAGATTACATGGTAGGGACAGGTCATAATGAGGAGTAGTGGAGTATTTCCCCTGCAGACAAAATGGCACAGGATCTGCCAAGTGTGTTCGTCAAATCAACTTACCAGATGATGGATGCGTTCATGAGCAGTAGGCCCAATTTTGAACCACCGCACTCCCAAGATTTCATGGACCCCAACAACAATGTCTTCAACCCCAAATTTGTTTGTCAAGAATTTGAAACAGCTGTTGCACAGGATCCGAGTTCTCCCACGATGCATGATGACCTGACTCCTCTAGAATTGATTCCATATCTATACAATTATCCCAAGCCAAGATACACCGTGTTCAATGCCAAAAACACTTACGCAGCGGACACAAGTCCTGCCACACCCAGAGTTCATATCCATCAGAATAATTTGCAGCTGTAAAGGAAATTTCCACTCCAAAGCCCTGTTACTCCTCTTGAGGCGATCAATGATGCAACAAAAAATAAAGCAACACCAAATAAAGTAACACCAACACAAGTGCCGCAAGTCCAGCATGTTCCGCGAATGCAGTCAAGAGGATTTCGTCCACCAAGAGCAAACACTGGAACAAACACAAGATCCCCGGCGAGATCTGAAGATTCTACGCAATCAGCTGCAGTATGTGTTGGTCGACATGTCGGCAATACAGATGTTTGCAGAAAGGATTGGTGGAGTCTATAAACCAGATTCATTCAGTTCAACATGAAATCCTTGACAAGTAATTACAGTACTTCAAACATTGTGATGAAAATCTGTTCCAAACCCAAATGGGAATGGTGAATGCAATTATTGGGCCAAGTCTTTTTTACAAGGAACAATTAGCCGGTACCTGCATCACCCCCTTGACATGCCCACGACACAGAATTTGCTACTCATCCTACACATGGAGCTAACAGAAATGGAGCTGCTGGTCCTGGACTTGCGCATGGAGTTACTGGAACTGCTGGAATTCATCATACACATGGAGTTCCAAAACAAATGCATCGATCCGCCTCCATCTGAGGCCTTGGGTTTGTTTTCTCTCATAACATCTTAGCACCAATCAGCCTGAACTGATCTCAATGTTCATGCAAAGAACTTCATTAAGGACTTATTAGTTGTCTGCATCAGCCAGAAAGGTAACAAAAAAGAAGCAGAAATATTCAAAACAAAATCCGCTGAACTTCAACAGACCAATCTAGTGAACACACATTCACAACAATTCTCAAAATTCAAAAATCTCTGCATTGTTCAATCCCATAGAGTACATGCTTTGGCTACTGTTAACCAATGTTGGGCTGGTATTTGATTTTGCTACTACCCACCAGTTCTGGGTTTCCATATTTTTTTAGTGTAGGGTAATGCCCTAGGGTGGGGGATTCTCAAAATAAGAGGCCTAAGACAAGGCAATAGCTGAGTCTGGCCTTGCATTTTGAGATTGTCCCCCACCCATGGGCTTTACCTATCATAAAGCACAAGGCAAAATTTATCATGAACCAAACCTATGTAAATCATGAGGTGTATGATTGGGAAGGTTTTTATGCCTACTCCTCAATAGTGGTAAGGTCCTTAAACCTAAAAGTAGGCATAATTCCATCCCATCCTTGAGGAGTAGCCATAATTTCCCTGCCAATTTTTAGGAGAGAAATTGAAGGATATACCTCCACATACTGCAAATTTTTTTTGAGTGCTTTACAAATCAGAGAACAGCCTATATTGGGTTTTTTTAAAAACTGAAAATAAAAAACCATCAGTTCTGGTTGTTTTGAAAACCTTGAATGATCATTAGGTTCCATAACAAAAGCAATAGTTCTATGAATAAGAATGCTCCCAATGTAGGCACTTCCAAATTTGAGATTTTAGCACAAAGTCGTTAGGCCGAATGCTAGAGTCAAAAATCTGGAAGGGCCTACAGTGGGAGCCTTCACGTGCATAAAGTCTTGCTGTTTTTCAACATTTCTTTCCAAGGTTTCTTTTCAAGTTTGGATGAAGTGTCCAAAGCTACAGCTGCGACTGGTTTTTTTTAGTTTAAAGGTTTGATTTTTATTATTCATCTTTCTATTTTTCCCTTGTTCTCCTCTTTCTTGCTCTTGCTTGCTTTGTTGTATTGCTCTCGCTCTTTGCTCTTATTCCTTGCTCTTGCTAGTTTTGTTGCAGCACTCCTATTTGTTTTTATTTTCTATTTGAAGCGTACATCTTGTTGCACTGCCAACTGTGCTAACATACTTCTTGCACACAAAATTGTGCTTTCTTAGCAACAATGACCTTTTGTTTTTATTATTTAAAAAAATTTCCTCTCCTTTATCTTGATTTGTTGTTTTATTGGCCTTGCCTACCAAGGCAAGGATATTGTGTTTAGATTCATTATAGAGTATAGTAGCTTAAGGGATTTTAGCCCCTAGGTAGTAGATCTATTTTTATAGGAGGATTATTGAAAGATGATATTTTGGCTTGTGTTGAAACTTGAGATTAGTTATAGAATTATGATATCTTGAAGGATTTTGGTTTCTTTTAGAGGATTTTTTAGAAGATTATATTTTTGCATGGTGAATATTTCAATTTTCATAATTCTTCTTTTGCCTTCAGATACTTTTTAATGTAAAAGTCAATGCCACAGTGACACACCCCTTGTTTTTTCTTATATATATATATATATTTGTTTACACATATTTCAGGATCTTTTTCTATGGGTGATTGCAATTTATTGCAATTTAGTTTGAATCCTGCTTTTCAATTTCTTGCACCTTTTTCTTACTGTTCACGATGAAGACACACTTTCAGTTTTTCAAATTGGCAGTCATTGCATATTGACTTGACGATACACTTTCAATTTTTCAAATTGATGCATTTTGATCTTATGTGTTTACAAAGGAATCTTCATCTTCACAGAATCCTCTGCAAATTACATAACAATTTCACATGTTGCCAATTCATTTCACATGACAGATTTCTAATTTAAAAAAATTCCTTGGTAGTTGCAGATTTTTACAGGTTTACATTGAGTTTTGGTGTTTCATTTGATTGTTTCTTAAGGTCAAGAAGCAACAAAATGGAACATTAAAATATATCCATTGGCCATGGCATTGAAGGTGAAACCCTTTGCTCCATTTTTTATTATTCAAGTTTTGTATAAAAGTTTGAGTTTGCAAATGTATCTTTGCTTATTTGAATTTTAAAAATAAAATTGAGTTTTCAAAATTTTAATTATGAATAAAATAGATTGTTTGTTTTCAGATGTTTTAATTATGAATAAATTAGATTATCCGTTTTTGAATTTTTGAATTATGAATAAAAAAGATTCTATGCCTTCAAAGTTTGAATTGTGAAGAAAAAAAATGAACAACAAAATAATTGAATTTTTAAAAAAAAGATAAGGAAAGAAAAAGAACAGAAAAAAGGATTAAAAGAAAGAAATGAGAAGAGTAATTTCTAGATCAACATTTACTTTACTTACATACCTACCTTAAACAATTAGCTAGCCAACCTATCTATCTACCTACCTACTTATTTAGTCACCTTAAAAATCTCCCTACATCCTCACCTCCCTACATACCTTAACAAACTATTTACATACCTAATTACATAACCTAACAACTTACCTACATATTAATTGTACTACCTAATATTTATTAGTTCCTATTCAATAGTACTTACTAAGTTTACATGTACACACAATTATAAATCTTGAAGGAAAAATATAAGTTGAATTTGTGAACATAATTCAATTTCAAGAAATTCTTATTCACAAATCATTTAAAAATTTGTACATTATTGTGAATATCAATGAATAGATCTGTGAGAGATCTTGAAAAGTAAGACATGAAGAAGAGAATGCATTTCAAAGTTTGAATGTTGGAAAAGATTTGAAATGGAACATGCTAATAACAAAGTTTCACAAATGTTATCACAACATTAAAGTGTGGTAGTTGGTTAAAGAGTTGGTAAGTACATGTGCCATTAGTACAAACTTGTTGAAGGCGTAACCTAGTGGCACTTTTGTTGCGAACCTTTTTCACTTCAACACAATCGACTCAAAAGGCCCAATAACACAAACCGATGCCATGATGAATTCAAAAGAAGAGGGATAGTAGAAACATTTGTTACAAGAAATGTTGCCCATAATTGCACAAGAAGACCCATACATGATTTGAATACTTGGTCAACAAATATACATCAAGATTGTTAAAACGATTACAATGGGATGGGTAGAAGGGGTAAATCTTTTTTTCTTTTTGTTGTCCATGAATTTGTTAGTGAATATGGTGAGCAAAAAAAAAAATCTAGGGTTTAAGATTACCTTGGGGATGAAACTCCTTTAAGGTGTACCACAAAGGACAAAAAAGGCTTAGTCCCTATACAATGTATTTTTATCTTATATTTTGATCCCCAAAAAAAATAATGAATCAAAAGTTGTCAAATTTTTTTGGAAATACTATATTTTAAGTTATTACAATTTTAGATTCCATCATAACCATCCATAAATGTATATTACATGGTAAAAAAGGACTAGGTAAAAAAGATAGAAAAGGGTGATGCTATGACAAGATTTTGGTACACCTTAAAGAATTTGCACCCTTGGGTGATTTTCATGATTACTATTATTGTCTTTGTGTAATGTCAATTGTTTTCTAGGTTTAGGTAACAAGAAATGTAAAACAAAAGGAGAATAAGAAAACAAAGAACAAACATAAAACAATTAATGTAGTAGGAAATATGGACAATGTAATGGTGTTTGGTATTTGTCATGTTGTGATGTTATGATGCAAAGCTATAACTTGGGAAATGCGAAAAATTATTTTAGTAGCTACATCCATATATTGTTGCAATTTCTCAACATTTGTAAATATTGTCGTTTTAGTTTAGGGTATGGGCAGTAACTTATTTATTATTTGCAGATTCCCAATGGTTTGGAAGGCAAGAGCATAATCTACAAATCCATAATGCAATAAAGTAAACATCACTATATTGCATTGTACTTAGAGGAGGAGTATGAAATGTTGGCATTAGAAGTGCATTTTGATGTGAAACAATTAAACATACCAACTTTTGGTAATAAGTTTTCATTCTAATGCAAGTTCTACAAAACCATGTTCAAAGACAAAAATACATTGTTTTACAACATGATGATGAATTTGTGCCTTGAGTACATAGGGAAGGAATTGCTGAAAATGTACCCCACCATCACAAAGTTTGAAGTTAAAGAGTTTATTAGGTTAAGGGAGAAACATGGGAATACTTTACTAAATCACCCACTATAAGAAATCATGGTTATTTTTATCGGGAATTTCAATAAAAGAAACCCCCCATATGGTTTTTTTTCCCCCATGTCTAATTTGACCAAATTGCCATTTTAGACAAGTTGATTTAGATTTGATTTGTCGCAACGTTAGCCTTGGGCTTGCAACCAAAACAAGGGCTTGTAAAGGTGTGGGCCAAGAGTGAAGCGTGAGAGTCACATTTCATGCTCCCGGGAGTGTAAGGGAGTGTGAGGGAATGAACCCCCACACTCCCAAATGAGCTTTCATTTTGGGAGTTAGAGTCTTAACGGACTTCTAAATTTTTAAAGGGTAATTTTAGGGGTCAAGACTCATTGTATTGAAGAGTTCATTATAACATTGGAAAACTCTTGAGATGTAGATGTTTAAAATGGGCTTGCATGACACATTTAAGTACTTGAAACATAAGTTATGGCCAAAAGAAAAGTTGGGAGTCAAATTACCAATTTGATTCCCGACCATTAAAAGTTAGGAATCACCCTGATTTAATTACATGTAGGTGGCATGCCACATATTGTTGGAAAGCTCTCGATTACAACTTTGATTCAGACCTTAACTCGATCAAAATTTTGCATAAGAAGTTAGGGCTTCTAAAGTCGAGGGAGTCCCAATTTTGGGACTCTTGGGACAAAATGACATTTGGGTGTAGGCCCTATGGTTAGGCATAGAGAATACTATAAGGGGGAAGGTGGTGACTTCCCCCAAGTTTGGGCCATGGTGAGTTTTGTGAGTTCATGTTTGCTCGTGCTTTGTTGTGCACCAAAAATGTTGCAACTATGCACTAACCAACTTGTTCTTTGGTTTGTGTAAGTCCATGTGAATAATTGACCCGCTTGTCACGCGTCTTAATCCCTATCCCAGAGCTCTAGCACACCCCTTTACCCTTGAAGTGCTATGAAATAAGGAACGTACCCCAACACCTTATCCTTCAACTTTTCTCAACTTTGGATTTATAATTGAGTCCATCAAGGAGTTTGGGGCTACGTCATGATTGTTTTGATTATCTTTTTTTGGTTGGTTTTTTTATTAGTTTTTTTTACTGAACCACCATGATAATAACATAATTTGGGTAGCAACCAAAAATATATATTATTTAAATTATTTTATTAAAATTAATATGAAAATATTATCTAATTACCTTACCTACCTACCTAATTAATAAAATTAATAAAATAATGCCAAAAAATTATTTATTTATTTAACTATTAACCTTATGTCTTAGGCCTAGGTTAGTCATATATGCTAAAGTAAGCCACTTAAACTATGCTAAGCCCATTAAGCTAGGCCAAGGAGCTTAGGCTAGGAGGTCTAGTAGGTTTTGCAACCTAAGCTACCTAATTAGGTTGCCTAAGTAGCCAAAGTAACTTAAGTTGTAAATGTGAGGACTTGAATCCTTCACTTCCACATTGAAGAGTTAAATCCTTAACCATTGCACTATCATTGCATAAAGTGATTTTATTTGATAACATATTTGTAATGAGGATGATTTTGGACCAACATATTGTAATCAACTTCCATGAATGTTTTTTGAAAATGCATATTATATTAAATGAACTTGAATTTTTTTATAATACGTACATAAATATGTAGGTTATAAGTGGGCTTTGATGGTTACAAATGTTTTCATGTTGTGCATTAACACAATTACAACATGCCCACTCTAATGTTGGATTGTGGATGGTGTATCGCAAATGGATTTCTTTTTATGACATGATGTGTGCTGGACTACCATCATAGGAAGGCAATGTCATATTTGTGTCAAGAATCAACTATGCCCCCAACCATAAACAATTGTTGGCATTTGTTATTCATGAACCCAAAGTTCTTACATAGACTTTGATACCAATATTAAATGAGGACATTTCAACTAACTCATGGATGCACCAATCCAACAACAACTAACCAATTTATTTTTCCCTTACTTCAATTAGGCCTCCAATGTCCCATAGTAACTTTCTATTACAACATTGGTGTCATGCCCAACATATGGTAGATTTCGGAATCCAACCACCCACATGTGAGTTTTAAGTTGCCAATTTTCTTCTGTGTATTTCCAAAAGACGTTAGCTATAGGGTACTTGCTAATGATATATTATAGCCAATTCATTGCCCACATTTTGGCACCTCCTCCAAATGAATTATCGCAACCGCACTTTGGGCAAAGTGGGAGAATGTAACTCCCACTCCCAAAAGTGGAGACTTGGAGTCCTCCGGGACTCCCAAAAACTCAGAAGACGATTTGAGGGGTCAAATCTCCTTGCATTGGTGCGTTCTTGGTCTTATTAGAAAGGTCTTGAAGAGTAGATGCCCAAAATGGTCTCGCATGGGCCATTTGGACATATGTAGACCAAGTTATGGGCAAAAGAAGGGCCGGGAGTGAAATTGGCAGTTTGACTCCCGACCATTAAAAGTCGGGAATCGACCTCTTCCCAATGTCTGATTCGGGAGTGCGATGTGGCGTTGGAAAGCTTTCGAGGAGAGCTACAACTTTGCTTTAGACCTCGTCTTGATTGGATTCTACAGTCGGGAGATATGAGCTCCCAAAGTTTTGGGACTCCAACCCGGGACAGTTTCGGGACTCCAACTTGGGAGTCTTGGGAAAAAGTGCCATTTGGATGCAAGTCCCGTGGAGAGCTGCAGAGAATACTATATGGGAGAAGGTGGTGGCTTCCCCCGAGTTTAGGCCGTGGTGAGTCTTGTGTGTAAAAGTGTTCGTGGCTTGTCCCAACACCCAAGGGTGTTCCCGAATGCTAACTAACCCTTTTGTGGTTGGTTTTGGATGCAAATTCAGGCTTGATCTTCTAGTTCATCTTCCTAGTCTAATCTCGGGACTTCTAGCACGCCCCTCTACCCCTTTTTTAGTGCTGGAAGTTGGGAGCGCCCCTCAAGTCCCAATTTTCCGCAACTCTACATAGTTGGACCCTCAAGTGGGTTCAACCCCTATCTTGGGAGTGCGTCATGAACCATCTTTGTCATACATGATGTTCCCTAGTTCTTGTAATATATTATTACGTAATGTTGGGTTTTTTATCTTGATACATGCTTGTTTTTGCCATGTTATTTTCACATGTCACAAACATTAAAAAATGGCAATGTTTGGCCATATAATCCTACAAGAAAGAAAATGCATTATATATGAAACTTGGTGGATTTAAATACAATCAATGTTGATGCATGTTACATCCATTGGGGTAAGTGACATGTATAATATATAGTTGGCAATTTGTTGGACAGAAAGGGGGAAGGGGTAAGGATTTTACTTGATGCAATTGATTTTCCCTTGGACACAATCAATAATGAAAATATTGGGATGCCATGATGGGTGAATATTGTGAATGCTTTCATTCAAAGCGTGCATCCATGGTGTCAAATCCTCTTGTCGACATCATGATGTGATGCAATATGTTATAGGAATGTCATTGTGCCATTGGTTAAACGCCATCATGGTATAGAGGGGAAATTGCCACAATTCACAATAGAGATATGTTAGTTAAACATTGACAAGAAATATAATGAATGATCTATTAACAATTTCAAATTTCTACATGTATTTTTTTTATGTCCTTTGATTTGTCTTATTAATGTTTTAATGACATTAGATTACATACATATTAATGTATCATGTATTATGTATCAGACATAATGTATCACCTTTTTTTCATTTGTCCCAAAGGTTGCATCAATTGTAACACCCTTTTAGTGCCCATGTTTAATCATCATGTCCTTTTACCATGGTGTTTGGATACCCAAAATGAAAGGCATGTTTTGCCAAGTGAGAGCACCATCCATGTCTACCCTAGTTTTTTCTTAATAAAACACTAAATTGGTGTTTTGTCGAACCCACATACGCACATTTTTTGCACCGTTCTTATGTAGCTAGTATGTTTCTTGAGCCAATTTCCCAAACAACACCCTAACATTTTGCTTAGTGAGGAACATGTCTCTATTTAACTCACATGTCATTAACATGATGTTCTTCACACACTACCTATGTTTTGCCATAATTTCAAACATTGTGAGTGCAAGCCTTAGTTGTTCCATCACAAAATCTTTGATTTCTTCTAATAAATGGGCAGCAAATGTAGATTTATCACCCATTTTTAAATCCCCATGGTCATGTAGACCATCTTTATTAACATGATTTCATTGAATGAAAAAACTCTAATTTATGTTTGAGCAAATATAATGTTTTAATGGTGAATTCAACTCTACATCCTCTTTTTATAGAACCACCCCATTTTTTCCTAAGATCTCATGTACTTTTGTGGCTTGTCCTTGATGGGATTAATTTTCCATTGATGTCCAAATTTTTTGGAGTTGCATTATGGTTTTGTGTAATATCCTTCACAACATTTGTGAGATCATTGGGACCATATTGACATTGGTACCTACAAACAACTAGCCAACCAATTTTGTGTTACTTATGAACATAAATTGCATTACAAAACACACATATTAGACACATATTTCATGTTTATAGAATAGTAAAATTAATTTATCAAATGGTGAACATCACATCTAAACATGTATAATATGTATGCAAATCTTGGTGCATAAATGTAATAAAGGTTATGAAGCATAGTTGTAATAGTTGTAATAGAGGTATAAACATGGCCATCAACCAACTATGAATGTAGCCTCAACAAGGTGAGGGCCTTGTTGCATCCCAATGTATCAAATGACAACTTCCCACAACAAATCTTCATGATCAAAAAACCCATCTAGTAGTGTTTGAACTACATTTCCTAATGCTTGTAATTCAATTTGATGGCCATGTTCATGCAAGTTCAACTTCCCTTCCATGCTTGCTAAAACCATTGTAAAAGACATTAATTTTTATGCACCTTACATTCAAATTGTGATAATTAACATAATGAGTTAAAAACATGGTAAATATTTGATTTACATAGAATAAGGTCACAATGACATGTGAAAATTTTGAAAAAAATGTCAAAAGTGTGTTCCAAAACACCTTTGGAATAACACAAAAAAACCATGTGAAGAGGAAGTTCATTCAACACATATTTATATTATAGACTAACAAATATAAATATCAACTATTTAAAGTCGAAAAGTGATAGAAAATGTGTAACATGTGTCAAATTTTCCCATATGTAGAAATTTCTTTCTCAAGGGTCAAATATTAGTGTAACACTCAATGTATGCTCACATCACGTGTTAATAACATAGTGGTTCATTTCGATTAACTTAATTAAATTTTTACTTTACCCATACACTTTGAAATGTGGCCTCTTGTCCATTTATTTTTGTTCTTTTTATGTTTAAACATGCTGTAATATCTTTAGTGTATCAATAGATCATTAATGTATCAATAAATCTTTAATGTCTCAATAACACATGGTTAATAATAGTTAGTTATAGTATAAAAACTGATGGTAAATGTATACTAGGTGTTAAATTTTCATATGTAAAGTTTATTCTCAAGTGTGAAATGTTTATAATACATTCAATGATTGCTCACACCTCGTTTTACTAATTTATAGCATAATGGTGCATTTCAATTAAATTAATTATTTTTGAATTACCCATACACTTTGAAACGTGGCAACCTTTTGTTTCATTTATTTTGAAAAAAATCCCGTTCAATCTATGTTTAAATAGGTTGAAAAATCTTTAGTGTATCAATGACATATGGTTAATAGTAATTAGTTATAATCAAAAAATGATTGTAAATGTATACTAGGTGTCAAATTTTCATATGTAAGGTTTATTTGTCAAGTGTGAAAATGTGTTTATGATACATTCAATCTATTGTTCACATCACATCTTGATAGTAGATTAATGGTTTTTAACAAAATTAACAATTGTTTTACCTTACTTATAAACTTGGAAATGTGGTAACCTTTTGTCCTCTATTTTGAAATTTTTCCATTCTTTTTATGTTTAGAGGGGTTGAAAAAGTTTTTATGTATCAACACATCAATAATGTATCAATGAAGTTTTAATGTATCAATTACATATGGTTAATAATAATTAATTATAATCTAAAATTGATGGTAAATGTATACTAGGTATCAAATATTCATATGTAAGGTTTATTTCTCAAGTGTGAAAATATGTTTATGATACACTCAATGTATTGCTCGCATCACATCTTGATAATAGATTATGAGCTTTTTACTAAATTAAATGGTGTTTTACTTACCTATAAATTTCAAAATGTGGAGACTTCTTGTCCATATATTTTGAAAATTTTCCTATTCTTTCTATGTTTAGATGGGCTGAAGAAATCTTAATGTATCAATAAATCCTTGGTATATAAAAAAGATATGGTAAATTATAGTTAATTATGATTGAAAAGTGGCTTTAAATGTATGTTGAGTGTTGAATTTTCATATGTAACCATTTATTTCTCAAGTGTGAAATATTAATAATACATTCAATGTATTGTTCACACCATGTGTCAATAGTAAATTGGTGGTTTGGTACTAAATTAATAATTACTTTACCTTACCCATAAACTTGGAAAAATGATAATATCTTATCCATGTATTTTCAAATTTTAATGTACTGAATTTTTTGATACATTAACAATTATAATATGATATTTACAAACATTTAGATGTTAAGTTATAAAACTTTTTGCATGTAATCATTTTGAAAATTTCCCCACCCTTTCTTACACACAATACATATGTGCCATAGGATTTATGTTGATGATACAACATGATGCATGATGACATAGTGCATGATGAAATATGATGCATTGATACATTGTCATTTTTATACACAACAAGATAAAAGAAATTTATTAGTACTCCTTGAAATATGAACTGCTAGACAAAAAATGATTTTACTAACAATTACCCTGTTTTCACTCACATGCACACATTCTTACTGACTTTAAAAACGTACTAATGCAGGCACCTGCCATCAAAATCTGATGATCATTTTTTGCCTAGGGATCTTTTCAATCATCTATTAAATCATTTGACAAGTTTAATAACATATTTATTTTGCACAGAAAATAAATGGCTATAAGGATTACAATTATTTCAGCCCTTATAACATTTGCCTTCAGATAGTGATCCCCAAGATTCATCACACCTATGTACGTTCAATATACTTCGTGACAGAGGAACGAACAACTAATAAATTAACGTATAAAAGGGAAATAGCGACCAAGTAAAGGCGTGGGCTTGTCAAAGCCTTGATCATGCCAATGCCGTATTGTAGCATAAATGGCCAAGGCCAAGCCAGCTGAAGCAATAATCGCAGGAATCAGTAATGGAAGACTTCCGAAGGCCCTCTTGAAGTACCACATGAAGACAAGGAACTGGAGTAGAAAGTCACCAAAAAAGATGATGTGCCCCAGCATATCCACCGTATTTTTTGTGGCCAACACCGGGTATACCAGCAATGTTGCCAATCCCGCCACCAGGAAACCCACCATACCCGTGAATATCAACGCCCAACGATCAGGGTCCATACCGCTAAAATATAGAGATTGTTGGTTTTGATTCCAAAAATTGTGAATTGTTTGTTCTTGTGCAGGGGTTAGGTATATTAGAAGACCTTCCGTACTTCTACTTCCAAAAGCATATTGTACAACAACGTAGACAAGGAACAACAGGCTACCCGCGAAACCTATGCCTTCTATGGGAGTCACCTTTAAATGCTGTATACGCCTGTACACAACAGCTGTGATGTAGCTCAATGATTGGAGAATAATTATGGTGGTCTCTAGACCTGATCTACGGCCCAAAAACCGCAATTGTTGGTAATCAGCATCGTTAAGAGCTCCACTACATAAAAAGGCCACCATTCCCTCGTAATTTAACAGAAAGTATTGAAAACCCGGCACTGTGGGCCACTGCCGATAGCGTCGTGGGTCACCTGTACCTGCAAGATTCAAAACATGATCTGGGTCCGGGTTAGCTTGCTGCATGTTTAGTTTGTACTGATCGGGTATGTTGTTAGGGTCTGCAACCCCTACCGTAACCCAGGTATCTGCAATGTCTTTCGCCATCTCATAAGCATGGACGCCAACCGCCATGCCTGGCCGTCTGAGGATTTCGCGAAACTTGCGGGTCACGAACAAAGTTTGAAGAACATAAAATGTGCCAACTATTGGAGTTAGTGCTAACACAATGGTCCAAAGCACCTTCCACCAGAAGCGAGCAAAATTCCGCCTTGTAAACGCTACCTGAGCCGAAGCCTCACCCCATGCATCTATCATCAGGCTGCTTAATGCGAGAAGCGCACTCCCGATAGTGGTCGCCACCGATCGCGAACAAAATGGAGGTGATGGAACTGGCGACGGCGCAGACGGCGCAGGAGGTGAATGATAGCAAACCACAGTAGTCGAAAGGAAACTGGCCAGAACGACGTACTGCAGGATCAGGAGCATTCCCAACTCCACATTCGAGATCACGCCGGACTTGCCCCAACGCCAAATCATCTTCTCTAGTCGTAAGCAGCGCAATAGCTGAGTGATCAATCGTCTCGCACACCCACCGCGTGCCTTCGTGGCTTGAAACAAGCGAAGAAAAGGGCAGGCCCCAGCCGCAGGGAGTTCCCTCGACAATAAGCGCTTGAAAACGAACGCGAGTACACAATAGCCAATGCTCTTCCTCCACTTCAAAAACGGGATCCTGTATGATAACCTCCCCTCCCTCCAATTCAACCAAGAATGACTACGCAGTCAACTGACAACGCAGGAAGGCACCCTGAGGCTTTAGGCTTGGGGGGAAGACTCGCTGTTTTATAGATGTCATGCCACCGGTACAAATCAGGGTTTTTTTTTTCAAATCCCTCAACTAGGTGCACTGGTTCGGATCCTCGGCATTAATTAGCAGTAAATGGCGACTGTCCTGGTAAACAAGTAGATTTCTTTTTTGGAATCCTGCCTAGTTCTGACGACCTATAGTAACACACTGTCTAAATCTGGCGACTTCTTGCCTTTTTTCCTCAAAATATGGCGAATTTTTAAAAACAATTCCCAAAATTTGCTTTGTTAGATTCGCCAGCCCTGTTTTTTGTCGCCAAGTGGCGAAAATTCGGCACAAATAAAAACGCTGGTACTACAAGTACAGACCGTATTCACTGTTCCTGAGCATCAATTTTCCAGTTCCTCCAGTACGACCTGATCGTGTGCGCATCTTTCACATGTGTCACAATTGCGTATCCGACCCAGATACAAGTGGTTCGATCCCATGACGTCACATCTGGCGAAACCAACCACACCAAGGAATCAACAATTGGAGGTGTTGATCGAACTTGGTGTGATCAGGGATAGAAGATTCTGCATATACTCCTAACCCTAGATCTAGTGGCCACTTTTCGAACCGTAAACTATTGGCATTTTTGTTTTTTTTCTTTTGGGTGTTTTTAAGTCACTCTCCAGTCTAAATTTGTCATATTTGACTTTCTTTGATTTACCTCAGATTTATTTTGAGACTTGCCTACATTTTACTGGATCTTCCAGAAGATTCAGCCTTTTGATTAGTCGTTTCAAAAAGCAAGAAAAATGTACCATTGCTTCATGTAAGGGAAGGTAAGGTCCCTCTATGGGGGCCTTCCAGATTTGAGATCCAAAGTCCCCATAGCAGGATCTCAAATCTGGAAGGCCCCCATAGCGAGACCTTCTCTTGCAACTAGAAATATGTAGGTCAAATTTATGACGTAGACACAAGCTATCCAGCGAATGTATTATCAAAAGATTATTTTGCAATATGTTCAGGAAAAGCCAAGAGTCACATTAGAACGCTAATGAACATTATTGCAATGTTTTGTCTGCTTTCTCAGGTTCAGGAATAATTTGGAGAAGTTGAACATAAGCATCTGTTGATACCCTAGTTCAGAGTGTTTTTTTGGCTTGGTTTGACGAGATCTGTTCCAATCTTTTTGGAGCACATCTATAACGATCATTTTAAGATTTGGACAAAAGTTCCAAAGAGCTTACATTGTCAAGCTCAAAAAAGGCATCCAAAAGTGCTCGTTATGCATGAATACTGTCTTTCATTTCTAGTCAGGCAAGCATATTTTCATTACATTTCATCATACAACTTATGTGTTTCTTATGCATCTTAATTTAACTTCATTGGGGATCATCTCCAGAAGGGATCTAGCATTGATTGGTGACAACTATGAAAACTTGAGATTTAAAGCCCAGTTCTATATGTTTGGCAAAAAAAATTCTATTTAAAAAAAAAAAGCTGAACATTATGTGTAGGGTAAAGCCCAATGGTGAGGACATCCTCAAGATAAGGGGCCTAGGATGAGCACTAGCTCAGTCCAGCCCTGCATTTTGGGAATGTCACCCACCCATGGGCACTTACATATCATAAAGCATGAAACAAAATTTATCAGGAATCAAGGGATCTAGCATTGATTGGTGACAACTATGCAAACTTGAGATTTAAAGCCCCCTTCTATATGTTTGGTGAAAAAAGATTTACTTTAAACTAAAAAGGTGAACGTTATGTGTAGGGTAAAGCCCTATGGTGAGGACATCCTCAAGATAAAGGGCCTAGGATGAGCAATAGCTCAGTCCAGCCCTGCATTTTGGAAATGTCTCCCACCCATGGACTTTTTACATATAATAAAGCATGAAACAAAATTTATCATGGATCACACATATGAAGATCACAAGGCATAGGAGGGATATTATGCCTAATCCTCAATAGTGGGAGGGAAAATATTCAGGTATTATAGCTGTAAGAACCCTCCCATTTTCTTGGAGGGAAATTGATGAGTATAAGGTGCTGTCCAAATACACTACAGATTTTCTCCAAGTGCTTGCCGTGATATTAAAGTCAATGTTATTAGCATGGAAATAAACTTCCCATGGTAAAAGAAAGAATAATCCTAGACATTGTCTATCAAAGCACAAAAAATGTCGTGTGCATCAGGGAACAACGAGGAAAAAAATGAGAATATAAATTTAAAAATATATAATATATCATCATTTCAGGCATGGACACCCACGAGGAGAAACGTTTTGGCCCAGTTGTCCTATTTGCCTCTACAAATATCAACCAACCTGACATTTAAGTCCATATATCGTTGGCGTGGAAGAAAAGTTTCCAAGCTAAAAGAAAGATTCTACAAATCATACCACCACCCCCCCCCCCCCCCCCCCCCCCCCCCCCCCCCCCCCCCCCTCCCCCCCCCCCCCCCCCCAACCCCCCCCGCGCCGCTCCGCGCCGCGCCCCACGTAGTATCCAGTGCCCCCTCACCCCTTCCACTCTTTCTCATCACTGTATATAGGTCCAGAGG
>Ga0116231_10003341_pt1 | contig 33465 bp, 26 predicted proteins | sample S1TSphgellanicum_2_FD_89695 | JGI IMG/M metagenome (GOLD analysis project Ga0116231, IMG submission 89695) | Host-associated microbial communities from peat moss isolated from Minnesota, USA - S1T2_Fd - Sphagnum magellanicum MG | ecosystem: Host-associated > Plants > Peat moss > Unclassified... | reverse complement strand
GAAAAAAAAAATGGTCTCTTTTTTTAAAAAAAACAATATCAAAAAAAATATTTTGGGGGGGGGAAAAAAAGGCCCTGTGTGAATGTTTTTTTTTTTCCCCCCCCCCCCCCCAAACCACTTCCCAAAATTCTTGTTTAAGTAGTAATGTTGGACTTTTCATTGTGTAAAGTTCATTAGAGTTTGTGCTGCTTCCTTCTTCTTTTCTTAATGGGCTCTACATGATTAAGCCTATGTCCTAAAAGCTCTCAAATAATGATGCTCTATAGTGCAAACTAGAAGAGCCACTTATCAATAAACTATGTGGTGGGGGACTCATGGCCAACCCCTCCCCCTTCTTCTGAAATTACAAATGGAGCAAAGAGTACACATAGTGAGCAAAGAGACCTCAGAACTAAATTGGATAAGCAAAGGGGCATATGGTGTCCCAAACTTCAAAATCTAACCAATTGGGGATTCGGCATTTCCCATTGTTTTTTAAACAAGTCAAAACTAGGCCTGCACTCACATGCAAGGATATTTCTTTCCGCTCAGAAAGTGAGGCCAAAAGGCTTTCCATTAGTTTTGAACCAGCAATAAGAGTGCACTCACTCTGTCACACTTGTGCACACGCATGTTTTCTCCTCCCAACATCCCGACAAATTGAGCACCTAAAACTAAGCTCAGTACTGCTAAAACTTAATCCACTTTGAACAAGTAAAAGAGGCAGGCAATCATGTGTGTTCTTAGAGCCCCCCATCCCTCCCCCTCACACCCAAATTGATATATAATTACAAAGACACAAGACGAAGTCCATATGTAGAATGGGCAATAGTCTATTTATCAGCCCTTTCTTGCCAATTCAAACCCACTAAATACGATAGATCGGGTGCAATGGGAGTTCTAAATGAATTGTGTTTTGAATTGTTTTTTCAAAAGGTATGTGGGAATATAGAGCAAACATTTTGGCTAGCTGCGAAGGATGTCATGTTTCCATTGGCCAAATGCCATAAGAAATGGTGGTCTGAATCATCTTTGTAACATGGTTGGATGAGATGAGAAATGACGGTGCACTTGTAACAAGGTGCTTTGGGACTTGAGAGCTGAAATGAGACTTGTAGAACTCCAACGCTTGCTGTTTGATGGTTGTCACCTTAGGTATTGAAGCCTCCCTCCCTCGAGTTTGTTGAAATTGGTGGCCTAAAAGGGGTTGCAAATAGTGTCGAAATACACTTGCAAGGTACACTTTTGGTTCTTTTGAGACATTTAGAGTTTACCATCACATTCTTGCTACCAATAAGGGTTTCAAAGTTGGTATTCAAGGTCGTTAAAAGCTAATACCAATTCCTCCACCTTTTTTGCAAGAGATTTGGATTTCCCATATCTTACCAAATCCTTGGAAAGTTTGATTGTTAATATATGTTCAAGGGGAATGGAACACAAGCTCTATACACATATCATGATGCAATTATCTCATCACAATAAAATTTAATGTGACTTTGGGAATTTCCCCCATTAGGAAATTAGTTGAAGACTAAGTGAGTTGACTTGATTGTGTATGTAGTGAGAAAATCACCATCAAGCTCTTCAACTATCTAAGGAGGCTAGAACCTAAACCCTTACCCATTGCACCCCACCCCACCCCAAAATTCATGGCCTATATCACACTCCCATCCATATGGAACATTTCAAACGAATGCAAATAAGTTAGTTTGTGCCATTAAACAATTCAAATATCCCATATATATATATAACATATTTGAAGGATTAAACTATTAGTTTAAACAATGCACAATGGGGAAGAGAATGCAAGAGTTCTCTTTCATGCAAAGGGCCAAACAACTGGTTGAAACATTACAATTCAGCCTTCAATACCACATTGATTGAAGAAATCATCCAAACTGGTTGTTTCAACTCCATTCAAGTTCAAAATTCCATTTGAGGGGGATTTTACTTGTTTGGGTCACCCCAAGTTTTTCAAGTGGCATTGGGGATAAACCTTGTTGATTTTCATTTTTGCAATAAAATGCAAACCTAAGGTGCACTCCATAACTTTCATGATGAAAGAAGGTGTGAGAACTTTGGGATGAGACTACAATGAACTTAGAAAGTTGAATTCAAGGCGAAGTCAATTTGCACAAATTGAAAAAGATGACAATTAGTGTTAATTGGAGCCAAATTGACAAAGTTTTAGGAAAAACACATTCATATGCCTCATCATGGTTTGGATTTAGAAAGAGTCACCATTTTTTTTTCCTATAAGATATTTTGTAAATGGCAATGGGGATTAGATTGAAATGATGTAAATTCTCAAGATTCACAAATGAAGGAGTCTTGAAATTACCAAGTTATGAATCCTATTATTTTGCAAGTTCATAACTCCTTCGTATGGACTTTGATTCAAATGCTTTCTAAAACAAAGTTGTAACCCATGAAAAGAAAATTTCAATGGAATATCAAATGCTCCAATAAAAAATGATTGAATATCATCATTGTACATTTTCAAGGTCAAGAATCAAACTAATAATTTAATGCCCAACCATTCTATTAACCATAATTTCAATATAACCAATTGTTTCATGTTCAATTATTCAAAATAATTGAAAGTTGAAAATAAAATATTGTTTGTAATTTACATGTGGTTGTGGATAATTTAGTGGTTGTGTATCATAGTGTTTTTGTTGTGGTGCATTACTATACTTGGAGGACCCCCCTCCCCCTCCCCTCTCTTATAATATTACATTGTAGATTCTCTATTTTTATGAAATAAAGTAAAATTTCATGACAATTTGACTATATTTTGAATTGAGAAGTAGTTTTTTCCATCTTCATATTGTTTGGACAATTATTTAAAAGTTATCACCAATTAATGTTAAATATTTCTTGGGTTGCTCACTAATGATGCTACACCAAAAAAATGAAGAAAAACCAAAAACAACTTTAGTTGTGATGTCATAGGAGAAAATGAAAACCCAAAATAATAAGTTTTTTTCTTGCAAATTATTATCTCTACCTGACATTCTTGTATTAATTTACAATAGATTTAAAACAAGTTTAAGGATGTGCATCAAAGGCTCAAAAGTCAATAATAATTAAACCAATGACAATTTTTGTAAGTACTTTCATAATTAAGTTGAATTATTGTCTACAATTGCTTCTTGAATTAAAAGACATTGAATGATAAATGAATGAAATATAAGATATGATTCCAAATGAAAAATTTATAGTATTTCAATCAAATTTCAAAACACAATCTTTTCATTATACCACCTTTTTATTATCTCACATTTGGGAAACAAAAAAGTTGTTAAATTAAAATGTGATCATATATTTGGTGATATGACAAAATGGCCATTTAAATGTTGCATTATTGAGGGGTACGCATTTTATGAATACTTTGAACAAATAAGCACGTTCAATTGCTACAATTAGTAGAAATGAATTGATTTTTTTTTTAAATGACATTCAATATGTAGAAAATGTCTTCATGAAGACTTGAAAAACATGTCACACAAAATTTAGAGATCACATTGACATCATCAATTAAAGGGTCAAATTTCAAAAGATTGGTCCATTTTGTGGTTATTGTTTTACAATTTGACTTGTAATGTTTTTTTTAATGTTTTAATGTAGTTCAGTAGGCCCCAACTTCGAGGCAAGGTGGATTGAAATGGCAAAGTACTAAACGGACATATTATTGACATGGCTATAATATTATTTAATTCTTATTAATATGTTGATAATTTTGGATTTTGAATTATGTGGTAACATGGACTTATTATAAGTACATGCAAGGGTGCAAAGGAAGTGTGAAGGTTATAACAATTTGGCAAACTTGTGCCAAGGAGCAATTTGGCGAATGCAAGACAACTCTTCGATAGGGGATTTCATGGGCATTTTTTTGAGACTTATGGTCGACATGAAATGGAACATGAATAATAAGTGATGCCACCTCCACAAACTTTGGGATGCCCTACACTACCCACTACGATTGAGACCCAACAATATGGATTTTTTAGACATGTTACAAAAGTACTTTTAAGCCCTTATTGTGTGCTCAAATACCATGAAATGTAGTGTTGGTTGTTGAACTATTAATTATTGCACAAAATTGAAGCTCATAGTTTGTTTTTCAATTTGTAAAGAATAATTCTAAATAATTTGCTTAAAAGCTAAAACATGTGCCCCAACATGTTGCTCATTTTATAAAGTGGACATCCAATGGCACAATTGACAAGTACCTTGGCATGCTACTTTACTTCTTTAAAAAATGATTCATTGGGTTTTTGACTCCTTGATTATCTCTTAATTGATATCAATACAACATGGATTATCATCATCCTCAACAATGCAAACTACCTATCACACAAACTATACCAAGTCCACATTTGTGACATCTTCCTCGACATGTATGCCACACATGTTTTAACTTTCCAATAAAAGTGTAGAAGCAATTAAAGTAAAATGCCATTTGGTAATGATGTCATGGCATTAGCCAATGAGATTAACACTTGTTCTTTTGGCATGTTGATGAAATCTTCAACTAGTAATGAATCCTCTCTAATATGCACAACAACTATTAGTGTGTTGAACTCTTCAACTTCAAAACCCTTTTGGATTTGTCACGTTTTCTTACTTACAATGTCCACCATTTAGCCTAGAAGTAAGATCGACACCTTCCACCAACAATTCCTAATGGTTTGTGACGCCATGTATTTCTAAACCATTATGCTCCAAAAAATGGCCTATAACAAAGTTTAAATGCAAATCAATAGGCAAGCATGTCCACCAAACAAAGTTGCATTTGTGAGTACATTGTTGTCATATAATAAAGATGTCCACATTTGGATAACCCACTTGTTTGACATCAACTTAGACTTTTTTGGATGCATTGCCATCATTTGTGGTGTTATTCTCCATCATTTAACTAAGTAAAAGCTTATTGTAGCCTTGTTTGAATGTTTGGATGATGCTTGCATCAAATGGTTGGATGATTGATGTTGTATTCGTAAGCAAGAAAAGGAGGGTCACATGGCTGGGTTTCATGGCCTTCAAACCATGCATTTCTAGTTCTTATTTGAAGCAAGAATGGTTGGTACATCATCATGTAATAAGATCTTGTTTGTCAAGGTCATTTGGGTGTTGATTTTATTTATCCATTTGGCAAAAGCTTGCATAAAATTTAAGCATTTTGATGACTTACCATCATCCCAAAAGATTGTGCAAAGGTGCAAAGTGACAAAACACAACATTAGTATTGGTTGTAGCTTACTTTGATTGTCATCCAAACATTTTTGTTCCAAAAGCAATGCACAAAGTTTCCAAGGAGCCTAACATTCTCAAAGTCACAAGGTCACTTGGTTGTGCGGATCAAAATGGGCATCAAATTGCTTTATCCTAGTAGAGTTTGTGGTTAAGGCCAACATTATGCACTCCTTATGGGCTTTCTACTCTTTGAAGTGAGCTTGCAAATGTTTGCATGTCTCGAATGATACATGTAAAGATTTAGTTACTTACATGGTGTTGTAAAAAGTATTTTGGAAGGCTTTTCCAAAAAAAAAAACATTGTCCCATCCATGTTGAATCCATCTTTTGACTAAAGCCTCTTCTTGGATGACTTGCACCACATCTTGGTGTGTAAATTCTATTATTTAATTTGTTCATTTGCAACACCAACTTCTCCATAGACCATGAAGGCTATGTGAAACACTACTTGAACTTGTGTGCCCATCCATTGGAGGCCTTGAAATTTGTTAGACCAAGCTCTTGTGCAATGAATTTATTTTTTTAGTGAACAATGGCTCATTGATGAAAGCATTTGAACTTTTTTATGCACAACAAATGAAAGTTGTTAGGCTTTTGATCTAGTTTTCAAGGTATTGTGCAATAAGATTCAAAGATGTAGTAGGTTCGAGTTTAAAGTTGCTTACCTTGTAAAACCATTGACCATTGCCATAGAGCAACCTCCAAGTGTTCATGTTTTACAATTATTTGCTACTTTCTATGGCCATTTGCATTGTTGATATTGCGCCACTTGTCTTCCTCTTTTAGGAACTTGGAAACAATGTTGCAATTTACATTGGTTTTGAGTTCATTGTGTATTTTGTTGAATATATCTTTTTAATTAAAGTTCCTTGTTTTCTTGGCTAGTTCATAGATATTTTGTTTGTTTGCACTAGATAATTGATGTTTTTTTGTTGGATTCATTTTTGTTAATATGCATTAGGAATATAGGTTGTGTAATTACAATGCTTTGACTATTGAATGGCCCACCAAAAGGGAATTGCAATGCCCTAAAATCTATCCTAAATTTCACCCATTTTTATCACATTTACTAGTAGATCTTTGCAATTTTTTATGATATTAATGGGTGTGATAATGATTAAGAAAAGGGGTGTTTCTTAATAAACCCAATAATTACCAAGAAATGTGTGACACGAATGAAAATGTGACTAAAATGGGCATGCTTATAAAAGGGGGTTATATATAAGACATTATGGCCTTTCATGATTGGACATTTTTGCAATTGTTTAAATTCTACTCATGTTTTCAGATTGGGCATGTGGCTATGCCATTTTTGTGACTAGTGCCATAATTATGATTACGTGACTAGTCCAATGACTAGTTGTCATGGATTGATTACTTTCTTAAAAACCATGTTGTAGATAGTTTAGTAGTAGCCTATAAATAACACTATAATAGCTTACTAATATTTATTTATACCCTAGGTTATTATTCTTAAGTTATTACAATCTAGGCTATTCTACTTAAATTATTATACATAATTTATCTTATATAGGTTATTCTAGCCTAGGTTTTTTTACATTATTCAAAATTATTTTACTTTATTTTATTTTAAGTTAATATACCCTAGGTTACCAATAGTTTAAGATAAAATAGCCTATAATTATTTATGGTAACATAAGGTAAAATAACCTTAAATAACCTACAACAATTTAAGGTAAAATAATTAAATAACATCGGGTAGAATTGTTTATAATAGCTTATAATAACATTAAGTATAATAGCCTAAAATAATTTAAGGTGGTCTAGGGTATTTAAATTCAGGTGGGTAGGTTAGACCAAATGGGTAAGATGAAAAAAAAAGTCCATAACAATGCAATAACAAAATTTAACACTTGTTGAAAAAATAGTAGTTCAACGATCAAGGATTTGGATTTGCATTGTGAATGTGAAAGGTTCAAGTCCTCACACTTGCAACCTACTTGAATGTGTTTAGTTAACCTATTTAATTTAATGGGTGTTTCTAGGTTATGTAACCTAGGCCGTAGGCTTAACTTTTTAACCTAGCCTAACTTATGTTGTCTTGTGTAATTTAAATTACCACATGGCTACCAATCACTAGTTGAAAAATTCAATAATATTCACAAAATAATATAAATCTAACAACCAAATATGCATCTTGGATTCTTCCTCATGATTGTAGTTGTTTTTGCCATAGTTGTTTTTGTGGTTTGTGACTAGTAAAAATAAAGAATGTGATTTGACTACGTTGTCATGGAGTTGGATCAGTCCTGAAAAATTGCAAAGGTAATTGCTTGCCTAGTCATATTTTGGACTTTTTGGTGTAATGAGAACTTTCCTATGAAATTTGGTTTCAACAATGTTGATAATAGTAAAAAGATCTCAACTGTTTAAAACATGAGTTAAACTTCAAAATAAATCCATGTTTACATAGTGATATGAGACCATCAAATTAACATTCACACAAGACCTTTAGTCCATAATACGTAATTGTTATTTCAACTTGTTTTGTCCATGATTTTTAGAAATTGGAACAATGAGGTGCACGAGAGATGTTTTCAAATTGGCAAAAGGCCTTTGGAACCATTTTGAAATGAATGAAGGTTGCATATGGTACTAGACAAATGTCATAAAGAACATTCGTGAGAGTTAATGTTTTTGGTATTTGAAATTTAACTACATTGTAAAGTAGGTGTTTTGCACCATAATAAACATGTATGTTCATCTATTAACATAAGAACCAAATTGAATATCAATGTAAGCTTTTACAAGGATAAGTAATATCCTTTACATGATTCATTAATGGAATAAACTTATAAGTATATGCTTAGTATATCATGCACCACCTATCATCTCCCAAGATGGATCTAACTCAAATAATATGTAAACCTTTTGATTTTTTTTCGTAACAATATATTCATAACCCAACATTATTTTCAATGGCTTCAACCTTGTTATAAAATGTATAACACTCAAATATTAAACCTTATGTATAAAAACATTGCAATTCAAAACACACAAAAAATCACAACCAAAGAAACACATTTATGTTTTGGAATGAACATAATCAAAGCCCTTTTTCTGTGAAAAAAAAAGATTGTAAACAAAGTTGTCATTGGCCATAATGGCAAAAACTTGTTGTAGATGAATGTTCATACATCGAGTGATTGTGATTAATGCAATAGATGTCATCTTAAAAAACTCAATCAAACATTTGTTGCAACTTTACCACAAGTTTCTTACTAGACATTCAATTGTAGATTATTTATTTTACTAACTGCCATTACATTACAATCACTTTGAAAATTAAAAACTTTGCATTGAAATTTGTGACATCAAAAAACACAAAAAAATGATTCATTACTTTGAGTGTGGTGGTGGACACCAAGAACTTGAAATGTTGTTCATGGCAAAATGGAAGAACCTTAAAACAAATTAATTAGATGTCGAATTCCAAACTAATGCAAAACAACAATCCTTAAAATTTAAAACCATTACTTAGATTTGAAATGCATTATGCAACAACAAATTTTATATGGTGCCTTCCAAAAGAATTGAACTTTAGAACATCTCTAGTGGTGCTTAATATGTGACCATGCAAAAATATTTTTCACATCCAAGTTTAGTTATGTACTCTTTTGTAACCCCACCCATAAAATTGAAACTAGGACAATAAATAGGTGGGGGACTATTAATAGGAAACCACCTAGACAAATCATTATGATGAACCAATCAAAAACATTAAACAACAATTAGATCATATTTATTACATTCTTTTCTACAAGTGCACAATGTTGTTGTGCCTTTTACTAGTCATAACAACATGCATAATTATGCAAAGCTGAAACCACTTTCTTGAGCCAAACCAGCATACATTGGATTTTATTCATCCAATTTTATTGTGTGGGATCACATATTGATCACCACTGGAGATGTTCTTAATCCATAAGAGAACTTTACCTTGATGCAATGAAAGGCAAACCTACAAAACAAAACACGTTAATACCAAAATGCATGTTTACAAATTTAAAAACATTGATGTTGTAAAAACTAATCTACCATCCAAATATTTTCAACCTTCCCTCTATTGATAAAAATATTTGTAATAGTATTGGACCTTGATTAGCATAAGCATTTTAAAAAAAATGTTGGCTAATATTGTTCATGTAACATTCATCAAATGCAACTCTTGGACAAGTAATTAGAGTTGAATATGATTATTAACATGTTTTTGCAAGCCATTTAGTTTAGGGTTGTAGAACTTTTCCTTACCTTCAACCAATGAACAAACGTTACAACACACCATGTGGATCTTCCTATAGGATCTACCACAAGTTTAGCCCATCAAAACTTGGCAACTCACAGAAGCTAATCGGTAGCCCACATGTCTTTAAACATCTTATGAATATCATACTCATTTTTCTTCTTCTTTAGTGGTTCTATAAATGCAACAATTTGAAACCTAGTGGTAGATTTTGATTGTATGAAAGTTGTCGTGAAAACTTGATGCACCAAGGAAACATGTAGAACTCAAAGCACCAAGGATGCCATAAGCAATTGATGTGCAAAGAGTGCCAAAAGATGATCCATTCATTGTATATGATCAACTTGAAGCGTTGCACCTAGGCGCAACATTTGATTAATTACAAGGAATAAACAAATATGCAAAAAAAAGCTTGTACTTGAAGTTCAATCGTTTTAAAAGGAAAGATCATGCACCAATATTTAATAGATAAATCATTATAATGTTTTTTTGTATGATCTTCAACACCTTGGCTCAAAACATTACATTGCATTCGGCAAACAAGCCATACCTTATAACAAATTCTATAATCACAACCTATTTAAAAAAGTTTAAGCTTTGAATGGCCAAGATGCACACAAGTGTAAAGTTTGGATTACATTATACTGAATCTCAATGCCCAATTTCCAAATTTGTAACCCATTCAAAGTCAAAAAGTCCTTGCATATTTGTGCTAACAATAATGAAACCGAACTTCAAAGTTCAATGAGATGTGTGCACCTTCCAAAAGCCCAAGATAATTATGAACTTAGTTGAACACAATTAAAACAAAGCAAAAACTTGAAAATGGTGGCCGTATGGAGATTAGAGTTTGAATTTTGAGGTGACAAAATTTAGAAATTATTAAACTTTTTAGCTTGTAATATGTAAATGTGTGCATTATAAGGGGGGAATGAAATGTTCTAAACATATGCAATAGATGGTGAAAGAACTTTATTGTAATGTGCACACAATGAAGTGGGAAATGGCAAGGGTACTTGCCACAATGTATCAACAATGGAAATGGTGTTTAGTTTCACAATGTCATAATATGATAATAATGTTGGTCATGTTGCATGGTGGTAATTAAAGCATCTTGGCCATGAAATGAGGTGGCAAGTGATTCATGCCCTCCATCAAATGATTGATCTTCTTTTTGTTGACTTCATTGTAATAGATGACAAAATCCTTCAAAACATTTGACCTAAAATTAAACTAGGGATTCACACATCCTTTTCTCATGTCATAATTTGGTGAAATTTTGTCACAATAAAAAATGTTCAATTAGATGTGCAAATATTTGTTTACATTTTTGTTGGCCTAATAATATTACAAATATTGAAACATTGTGTAACAAACATTCAAAATCTCACCAAATCAAATATTGAAATCTAAAAAATGTTCTTGTTTAAACCATATTAATAAAGAAGTCCCAAGCTTTAGGAATTGTAATTCCATGGTTCTTTTCATTCCTATGTCAACCTCACTTGTTAATAATAATACTTTTCAAAGCCATTGAAGACTTGAGAGACTATTTTTTTTCAGTAGTTGCAAAATCTTTGATTCAACTTATTAGCTTGTTGGATCCAAAAGGATGAGCATTATGGATGGATAGTAATTACTTTTATTCGTGTCAAATCAATCCTTTTTTGGTTGATATTTGTCTCCATAATGTTGAAGTACAAATGAAAACATATTATCAAATGAATAATTATGAAGCGAAGTGATGCATACAAGATTCAATGAAGTAAAATCAATGGAATAAGTGCAACCACAATGAAACCTTTCACCTAGGAAAACAATGAATGAAATGTTAACATCCACAAATCACAATGTAAACAATAAAATAAATATAACCACAATGAAACATCTCACTTGGAAAAGTTATGCAAGAAGCATTAGCACCAATGAGCAATAGTATGATTGATAGAAGCAACCAATGTACCACATAGTACTAATGAAGGTATTCATGGAAGCTTTTGAAACCCTAGAACAACTCTTGCTATTTATAAGTGTTTTCTAATTGTTTTAGAAATGAGAGTTCTCATAAGGTTCCCACTTACAATTGGATGAATTATGTTGTAGGTCTCATCATTTTGTTTTAGCATTTATTAACTAACATATTGGGATTTTTTATCATCATATTATTGAGTGTCATAATATGAGGGTACATTGTATACCTATCTAAGTCATAGATAATGTACATTGTATAGTTGAGAAAATTATGATTTCCACCAACTTAAAAAAACATTGATTAAAAGTAGATTAAAAATAAACAAGGAAATTCGAATATGAAATTGTGCAAAATTTTCATGAAACTAAATTCACGAAATTGAAACCAATATCCACAAAATTTGAAAAAAATGCAATCTCCAAAAAAATTTGTTCCTTTGTAACTTTTGCTTGTGTGAAGAGGGTTTTTATTTTCAATTTTTGTGATGTAGCCAAACTGGCAATCATCCACAAGAAAATGTAGCCAAAATTGGGTAGAGACTAGATATGAAAGCAAAGAAATTTTGAGGATCCTTTTGGCTTCCGGTTGGAAGCTATGGGAGACATCTAGTGATTTTTTCCTTTGAAATTTGGCAAATTAAGGCCATTTGTTTTCTCAAAAATTATTTGTATGTGTTCAAATCATATTTTTCAGGTTTTTTTTTAAAAATTGAAAATTCCCCTTCCCCCCCCCCCAAACTACAAGTTGTGAACACTTTTTTATTTGTGCAAAAAATCGCCAAAAGGTGACACTTTTTTAAAAAGAAGAATATTCTGTCTCGAATTTCCTTTTTTGATACAAAAATTCGCCAAAATCCCCAAATCTTTTTTTTAGGGGGTGCGGAGGGAGTGTTGCCACAAGTTCTGTCTACTGGCTACTGATGTAATGGCCCTCTACAAACGTGTCGCCAATTAAGGCGAAATAGATTTTGGAATTCCCACCACTGGATGCTCACCACCAGGGTTTTTTTTTTCAAATTCCTCAAGTAGGTGCACTGGCTAGGATCCTCAGGCATTAATTAGCAGTAAATGGCGACTGTCCTGGTGGACAAGTAGATCTTTTTTGGAATCCTGCCTAATTCTGGCGACCTACAGCAACACACTCCTAAATCTGGCGACTTCTAGCTTTTTTCCCTCAAGATATGGCGATTTAAAAAAAATAAATTCCCTTTGTTAGATTCGCCAGCTCTTTTTTTTGGTCGCCAAGTGGCGAAAATTCGCCACCAAAAAAAAACGCTGCTCACCACCCTTTTCTTCCGCCCCCCGCCCGCAAAAAAACCATTACTAGTGCAGTGTGAACTCCAAATAAAAGTAAAGAAATGAGGATCGGAAATGCGGTGACGTGACGCAGGGTCGCGAAAAGGTCTCGAGGAGTGTCCCAGGCGACTCATGGCGATAACGGGGGCTATTCCTCTGCGGCGGGTACTCGTCGTTTGAGCGTTTGGCGGCAAGGGCGAAAAGTCCAGGTTCGCCAGAAATAATTTTTTTTCCAAAGATAAAAAATAGGAATTTCAGATTCCCCACTTGCGAGAGTGGGACCCAAGTTGGAATCTGCGTCGACGAATCACAGGCGTCGCTTTTCCCCCTCCCGAAAGAAAGGAGACAGCCAATAATGCATGTGAGCACCAGCCTGCAAAAGGATTAGCTGACCTGGTTCGTCCGGGACTCACTTGCCTCTTCCTTCAAAATCGTCAGTGGAGAAAGCTGTTCATACTTCATACCGGTGTGGGAGCGGGTATTTAATTATTTTATACCCGCCAATTCCAGGTATTTGAAAATTTTCAGATCAAAGAACCGCCGGTTTTCATTGGGAAAAATCAGTTTCAAAGAACTCCCGGTTCCCGTTAATTGAAAGAATCAAAGAATCGCCTATTTCGGGTATTTGAAAAAAAAAATCAGTTTCAAAGAACGGCCAGTTCCAGGTATTTGGGAAAAAAATCAGTTCCAAAGAACCACCCGGTTTCATGAAAGAACTGGCAAAGGCCTGGCGGTTTGAGGTGGATATTTTATTTCTTTCAAAAAATTTGAGAGCTGCGGTTATATATCATAAAAGAGTATTTGATTTTTGATCACCATGGTTATCAACTTTGACACACGGATTGATACCCAGTGAGGGTTTGGTGCAATTTCTAATACCCGCCCCCACTCGGGTTCATACCAGTGTTGTATGGTTCTTTGAGTTATATTCCAGAATCAGAGAACTGCTGGTTCTGGTTCGTTGAAAAAAAATTCAGAATTAAAGAACTGCCAGGTTCAGTTATTTCAAAAACCATAAAGAACCAGTGGTTTTCATGAAAGAATCAGCTGATGGTTCTCTGGACGGTTCTTTGACTTTTCATTTTTAAGAACTGGTGGTTTCACGAAAAAATCAGCTAAGAACAGGCGGTTCTCTGGCCAGCTCTTGGACTTTTCATTTTGAGAACAGGCAAGTAAGTGGATATATACCTGGGTTGATAACTGGCGGTTAGCTATCCCTCATTCTAAGAACTGCCCAACACTGGTTCATATTCACTGGCATCTGCCAAATCCTCTGCATCCTGACTGTATTCCACCCATAGTTCTGCCTCATATGGTTTGGACATAAGCCTTTCTGCATGAATGGGAGAAGAAATCTTTGAGACAGCCTGCTCTGGCTGGCCATCAGCATTGACAACAAAACTATCAAATCACTCATGAACTTCACTTCCTCATGCGAGATGGGAATTCTGATCAGAAAAGATTTTTGAGCTTTAGTCTTACTCTCCATAAGCCAGTTTGCAACAGCAATTTTACTCTCTGCTATCGTGGAAATGAGCAGTCATACTGACTAAACGTTTTGCATTCTGTTGCTACTCCTTGCAAATCCAATAGCAGAAGCACATCTGATCCTTTGATCATGCAGTCATAAACTTGCTGGTAGTTGGTGACATTGCACCAACTCTCTCTAATCATGGTCCATCTTACCCTGCCTTGGATAAACAGCAGTCAAGATGTGCACAGGCTGCATCTAAGAGTTTCATGCAGATCCCAGATGAAGTAGCTACAATCTGTTGAGAACATGTGAAAATTAAAAGTTAGGCAGGCTTCCTACAGCATCCAGTCAAGTACACCAACTTTCACATGTTGGGGTGGAGATCTTATTGCAAGGTTGTACTTTCATTTCCAACATGTGTCTGTGACATCATAGAGAAAACTCCACAGTTAACACTTTTAATGTGACTGCCTTGTCAGTTCCAGCAAAACACCAAAAGAAGTCATGACTTTGTGAGTCATGCACAAAGTATCAGGCTGTAAAGACAGACTTTCATCATGAAAGTCAGACAGTAGCTGCCATTATTTGTTTCAAGCGTAAAAGGAAAGAGCTTAAGTTCTTTAAAGATAAGTGGCCAGAAAATACATATTGAGGAATGCATGTACAATGGACTGTAACTGTTTATCAGTCCAACCATATGTTTGACAACAGGGCATGATTACTTTTTTCTCTATTCTGGGTCCAGTTTGCAAGCAAGATGTTGAACACAACAGGACTGGATCGGTGATGCAACAGAAAAAGGGGCTTTTAAGCAAACACTGAACATGGTTCTTGCAGCTCTTGATAACCCTTGTTTGTGTGTTTTTTGGTTGTGTTGATGATGGTTGATATACCTGCTTCTTTTGAGTGCATGAACTCAGCATTTTTTACAAAGTAGTGGTTACCCCCTTGAAGCTCAGCTTGTGATTGTGACCACAAAATGAAACTCCTTCCACACTTCTTGCAACCTCTGGTATCAAACACACCAGGATGAAAATTATACAAAAAAATGAAAGAAAAACCTCTGTGCAGTTTAGGGTATCATAAACTGGATTTAATGTCAAATGCAGAAACCAAACTCAAGACCACTTCAATTTGTTGCCATGAATTTTGTGCAGCTCATGAACCAAATGACTCAACACAACAAAATTGTGGCCAAATTTATGTCCAATGTAAAAAATCTGAACAGACATTCATCAAACAGCAGCTTCCAGGTTCAGCCCTGTAGGCACTCAGTAGACAAATCCCAAGATCAAAAGAGAATCACCAAAAACTCAATTGTGCCCAAGGAAAAATTGGACAGTTTAAAAGATTAGATCGTCCTTCAGCTTTAAGATGACCTGCATTCTGTCTGATAGAATGCTGAGAATTGAATACATCACAGAGATGAAGAAGATAGGGCAAGAGCACCAAGGAATACAAAAGAACTGATCTATGGTGACCATAAGAGATCTTTAGTCATTATAGGCTTAAGAGCAACTCCACTGGTGCTCAGCACGTGGCCCTGAAAATAAAAATTGGAAGAAGAAAAGTCAAAACATGCCAGTTTGGCTCAGCAAAATGCTTTTGGCCTAACATGTTTGCAAAAACTTGCTGAGGCTGGTGAAAGATATAGCAAAGCCTAACACTTGCCAGAGAAGAGTAATATAAAATATGATCTGACTGTGCTCCCTATTTCCAGGTGGTTTGCTATTATTACCTAGTAGTCTTCCACCTATTTTTTGCTGTTTTAGTTTTATGGGTGGGGTTGGAAAAAACCAAATAACTAAACTTGGATGGATGTGAGAAATATTTTTTCACAGTCCCACACTGAGCACTGCTGGAAATGCTCCAAGGTAAGCAAAATGTAGATAGTTTCCTAACAGGGATCCTGAAAAACTGACAGCTTTATACTGTGTAGAAACATTCTGATTCAGTTGTTCAGATTTTCTTCCCCCAAACAAACTCTTCTGAATTAAGAACTAGAGAAAATAACAGAAGAGATGTCTCCCATACTTGAATGACACTGGAGCAATGTGATCACAATAAACACAATGGAAAGCTATTGGAGAAATCAAATCTGAGGAGCATTAAGTTAGAAAAAATAAGTTAGCAATTTGAAGAGAAAACTCCACAAATAACACTTTGAAGGTGCCTGTTCTGTTGGTCTGGCACAATCAAAACTAACATGACAAAAATCAGTGAGGTCCTAACCATATGAGTGTTATTCAAAAAGTGTCAGACCATGACCTTCATCACAAGTAACAGTGATGAGCAGTCATGACTCCCCACTGACTTCATCAGCTCCCAAACAGTGATATACATCATTACCTTGCAGATTTACAGTGAGAGATGCAGAAGCCAAATCATTGAACCTGCCAGTCTGCCTGCCAGAAGTTCTGAACCCCATCTGTGCTTTCCTGTCACCATACCATAAACACAAAGAAGTTGACTGTACATGAAGTGTCAAATACAGGTAAGGAACTAAGTGCAATGCCCCATGTCATCACCAAGAGAACAAAAGTGAGCACATGAATGTATCATAGGAGAAGTTGTACTTGTGCCACAAGCGGACCTCACAATTGGCTAAAGTATAGGGCTACTCCAAAACATGATAGAGACTGCACCAAGACCATGGGAAAACATTGCTCTCTCAGCAGGTCCCTTGCTTTGCTATGCACAATTCTTCTCTTCATACATCTTGAGATTAGGCTCTTTCCAAGCTCTCTTGAGAAGGGAAGGCCTACCAGAAGCTGTGCAACCCCTGCTGCCGTTGTCCATGCTGACAGACTCTTCTTCACAGTGTCTGCTATTACACCTAGCCCTTTTCTGCATAACAGCGTAACTCCTTCCAAATTCAGACCTTATTTCATTCAAAACTCCTCCAAACTCTGCAGACCACTGAAATGTCATATGGACTTGTACTTGAGACTTTTCTGGAGAACTAGTGAAAACAAGCTGGTTATGTGACATGGCCAACCATTTTCTTCAGAATCTCAAAAACACTGTCCCAACACTTCAAATATACTGCACCTTGCCCTTTTTCTTCAGAGTTCCTTCCAATCTCTATGACTAAAACTGGAATATTCACAACTAAGCCTGCGAGAAATTGTGAAGTGGATTTGCTGATATTCACCAAGCTGTAAAGCAGAAGCTGAACCTGTGCAATGGACTTGAAAGAACAGAAAGATTCTTCTGATTCATGCATTGACATTCATCTGAGGTTCTTCTTCCACAGTACTACTAGGTTGTGCAGCCTCCTCCGTGATGTGCTGCCAACACCGTCTATTAGCACCACCAATCTTCTGCAACTTCCCTGGTTCCATACCTGCACATGTAAAGCTGCTCATGGTTTGGATGCTAACCAAATCTTCTGGTACAGAAGAAGACAAAAATTCCGTGCATGCTTATTATATTTTCCAAAGGGAGAAGATCAGATTTATTCTCAACAGACAGTGCGCATGCTGAAAAAAAGAAGAGAAGAAAAGCAGTCACATTGAAAGGAGGAAAGCCAGAAGATCTTGCCTTCCTGGTGGTAAATTCCCCATGCCATTCCATGCCCCTCAGCCTGCATGCATAAGAGCAAAAATAAAATCATCATCACATTGCTCATGCAACCCAAATTCCGAAAATCCTCAACCCTCAAGCTCCACACACCTCCTGATGAATGTGCCAACCAACCATTGCAACCAACATGCAATTCTCTGTTTAGATTTTATTGTTCTGCAAATCAAAAAAGTAATATTCTTCAGATAGATACCTTGTACAGTTTGATCTCCGTAACTTTGTAGAAAGAACCCGGACGCCAATGCGTTTTAGCCATTTTGCTCCCCACGCCTCCGTTAGGCAGAAGCTTCGCCACCTCAAATAGGTTTTTGGTCTTGCTCTTCCGTATGTCGGCCTTGGTTAGTTTCTTGGCTACATTCGCTTCTGAGACTGTGGCCAATGATCTCCGCAACATCAGCAAGCACTTGGATACATTCGCCATGGCTGAAACAAACCCTAAATTCCCCAAACCCGAACCAAGATCGCTCTTTTCGTGGCTACATTCGCTTCTGAGACTGCGGCCAATGCTATCCGCACCATCAAGAAGTACTTGGACACATTCGCCACGGCTGAACGAAACCCTAAATGCCCCAAACCCGAACCAAAATCGCTCGTTTCTTGGCTACATTCGCTTCTAAGACTTTGGCCAAAAGTCTCTATACCATCAGCAAGCTCTTGGGCACATTCGCCATGGCTGACCAAAACCCTGAAAATTCTGCAAATTCGAACTAAAACCGCTCTCCATCCAACTCTCCACACAACCCCACAAGTCTGATGAGTACCTGCTCAAGAAATGCAAAACTCCGGCCATTCGCATCCAACACAAATGCCAACCAGCTGATTTGTAAATCCTAAGGACGAATCCAACACGCAATTGTTGGATTCCTATAATTGTCCTTGTCACGGATCAATATTGTCAAAAAATTAATGAAGCAAATTTTTTTACTTTGGAGAATGGGTGGAACCTTGACTATTGTGTTGGATGCGCCTACAGGCTTGCTTGCAAGTTGATGACAAAGAGCCCATATGGATGCAAAAAGCTTCATAGGGTGAACTTCTGAAGCCTAGGTTTGACATCAATCCTTGCATCGACAATGACTACAAATTACATGATTGGTGAGTCTTGTAACCTACATGCATATACACACACAACAAATGTGTTCTTCGACGATGAGCATGATATACAAACTTGAAGAAGCAATTAAGAACGTCAACTCATTAGCTATACAAGGTTCTTTTGTTGTGAACATTGTTAGAATTTGTAACATGCTAAGGATATAATTGAAGAATCCAAAACATCTTTTAAACTTAGCCCCTTTAGGTTCCCAAAATCTATGAGTTTTTCCGACCAAATAACACATTTGCTATTTCTATTGGACCCTTAATTGCTCAAAATGATGGGTTGTTTCAAAACACTTTGCAACTTATAATACATTGATAGGAGTAGGAAAAAAGGATTAAGATGAAAAAAAACACCAATTTTTGCATAAATTTGTGCATTTGCAAGTTGTTTACAACAAACAAAACTCTTTTGTGTCTCAAAGACAACTAACTGGATATATAATACAACCAAGTTTGAAATTGAATGCATATGAAGGATGTAGGTTGAAGCTGCATTCCTTTTGTATTAAAGGAGTTGCAAAAGCCCACAAAGTAAGCTGCACCAATGTTAAAATATATGTTCAAAAAGGCATAAGAAAAAAATGGGGGTACTTTAGTAGTGATAGACATACCTCTCTACAATACTTTAGTAGCAATATTTGGTTAGTGTTGTGAATCCTACATTTGTGTAACAATAACATTCATACATCCAAACCATGGTTTGGATGGGGTAACAAGGTGCCCCTTTTTCTAGACTTGTTCAAATGCCCCCATGGTTCACATATGCAATATGACCTATACATCAATTTGTAAATGGGTTAGTTATATAATGCTAATGATATGATTGAATTATGGTGATCTTACAAGCAACAATAACCACTCGCATAACACATCCATCAATCTTGGCAATTTACTTCATGGCATTATCCTATTGATAAGAATAATTGTCCTTGGACTTGATCATAGGTTCATGGTACATGCCACATGCAAGTTTGATCTAAGGTGGTGAATAAACTATATCAAACAAATGGTAACCTATGCACATTAAACATGTATAATCACCTAGAATAAAAAGCCCAATGTTGTGACCATGTGTAAAGCAAAGTTCTTTGTCGCCACCACATTAACATCAACTAAATTTTTTAGTAATATCATTGATTTCCTTCCCACCCCATTGATAGGGACACAAAAAATTACATGGTAGTGATTTGTTGTAGGAGGTGAGGTTGCATTTCTTTGAGAAACTTTGAAATCATTGTTTGGAAAATCATAAGAGATGTTGATGATTAGATTGCCAATGTAGTCATCATAACTATAAGATCCAACACAAGTATGGTATTAAAATGAGTTGAATTCATTGTTTCTTATTTATTTAAGTCATTGAAATTTCCTAATGAATGGCTTTGTAATTATAGTTCACATAGTTTTCATCTAGTCTTATCTATTCATTCTTTTTGTATATCAAAAGCTATTTACTAATTTGTATTGATGAGTCTTGTGATATTTTTATCCTCACTCATCATTTTATTTAATATATATAACAAAGCATGCCCATTAGAAAATGGCCATTATGTTTGACATGGTTATTAACACATTAGTTTTGTTTTATCATGTTCTATAAGCATGAAACAAGCAATCTTAAACAAGCATAAAACAATCTACAAATTGACAAATTTGGAACATGTCTTGTACAGACTAACTTTAGGATGTGTGCTCTAGGTACACAAAGTACGATAACACAACATGAAAATATGATGAATGAGAAAAGAACCAAAGGTAGAATCACAGTCCAATAATATCTCTGTTCCAATCCCTTCCTTTCAATGGAAATATCATGTGCTTGCTTTGCTAACAAACCTAGGTTGACAAGATCACCTTGTTGTTTGAATTCTTGAATTTGATAATTTAATTTCTACATGCATGCAATCAATTTGATATTCTTCGTATTACATCTTGTCTCTTAGCATTCATCACATATAATTGCCATATTAGAAAAATTATGAATGTCCATGCTCCATGTGACCAAATTATTGAAATTATTATATGAATAATGCATATTGTCTTGGACTAGTGTTAAGTTTCTACACATTGTTCCTTGAAGAGTAAGTGGGCACTCAAATCAATAGGTATAAAAAAAAGGCATCTCCATAAGTAATTAGACCTCAAAAGATGAACTAAAGTATGTGTAGGGTAGAATGGCAAGCCCCAATGTGTGGGTGTTCCCAAAATAAGGGGCCTAGTTGGATCAAGAACTAGTAGTCAACTCCAACCCCACATTTTGGGAATGTCCACCATTAGTGGGCTTTACCCAAATTGTAAAAACTGGGATGAACATTATCATGAATTTAAATAGACCTATATCACTAGGTGTAAGAAGGGAGGGCGAGGGGTTCTTATGACTACTAACAAATGGAAGAGATTTTTCAACTATAATCACACATAATTTCCTTCCCATTCTTCAAGAGAAACATAAGATTGTTTTGCTTATTTTAGAGGGATGTCATGGATACAAGGTGTCCTCTAATACACTAGGATATTTTTCTAATTCATGCATTACCAAGGATAAAAAAACATCGCACCCATAATTATAAGGTTAGAGGATCTAAGACTTAGTAGTATCAACATCAATCCTGCTCACTTCCCTACTCAGTGATCATCAAAACAAAAAAACAATTTCAACTATGAGAGTAATCAATCAATCAATTATGGGCATCAATATGATATGATATAACTTCTTGGACCATACCATCCCCATTGACATCATCAAGCCCTAGCACATTGTCTATTATGTGAGATTTATTTTAAGTGACTTGGTAATTTACTTGGCTCAATTACCATGTAAATTGTTACAATAGTAATTAAGCTAAATTACCTCAGGTAGTTAGTTTTAAAATTTGAATTATTTGTTATTTTTCTTTTTTCTCGCTTTTTGCAAGTTCTTGTCCAAGTACTTTGATAGTTTTAGTTTATTTTTCAATTATTGTAGCATTAGAGTTGTTGTTGTTGTTCAAGTGTAGCAGAAGTAGTATGTGCATATGTTTTTTTTCTTTGCATGTTGTATGTGCACATAAAGATGAGGATGTAACTTTAATTCAACGTATCTTATGTAACAATATTTACATGTACAATGATCTCAAGTTATATTGATTATAATTTTTGTTGAATTTTTCATGAATCTTTGTCATTATTTTTAACATGTTATGGTGTTGGGTAGCCCAATAAAACATAAAGGAGACTTGGAGATCATTGTAGAATCCCAGAAAGAAAGGGAATACAAAGACAAGAAAAAATCACAAGATAACCGAACAAGTGGAAAAGAATAAGAAACAACATTCATGCATGATTTTAAATGAGGACAAATTACATGTTAGAAACCTCCCAGAATCCAAAACAACAAGGTTCTATAACCCCGCTATAAACATCTTATTTCATTAGATAGAATGAAAATTTTCAAAATGATGGAACTAAATTACAAACACATTCACATTTCTCTTTTCATATGTTTGTCTTTCAAATGGGTTATGCTAAAAATGTGTAAGGATATTGCAAATTTGTTGAAAAAAAAACCTATTTAAAGCCATTGAAACTCCCAATTAACAATCCAGTTGAAGAACTTTTTTCAAATAGACTAAACAATCAATTCTAAACCATCCTAACTATTTAGCCATACTTTATGTTGACAAGAACATGTCAAGATTGGATTCGGTTTTTCTTTTTAAAAAATTTCACACTTTCTTCCCACCTTCCCTAAAAATCCAAACTTTTCATATATTTGGAAATCATTTTGTCCAAAGATAAAGACTTTCACCATAAAATTTTCTATCACGTCTTCCAAAGTAGACTTGAGGTTGTTGAAATCATTGAGCTTTTGGTAAACACCCACAATTGTGACTAATGAAACCAATAGGGATAAAAAAGTAGGAAACTAAAAATTATTGCAGTTTAAGGTATTACCTTGAGCCACAATAGTAAACACGATGCCTTGGAAAACAATGTAAAAATTAATCAATTGATATAACTCGTTCTTGGCATTGTTGATTCAAATGTCCTTTAATTCTCGACCTTGTTTACCTCCTTTAATCCCCCATTTCATTCCTTTAGTTGTGCACGAAACACATTATTGTGCTTTAAATCAACCAAACAATTAGCTTTCTAATATCCATCTATTTCATACATAATGAAATCATGTTGAGTGGTTTCGCTTGCGCCCCCTTCATCTCGAAGATGACCATGAGACTCTCCTTCTTTGGGCATGTCCACTAAAACGCGAGACATCTATTGTAGCACCTATTCCACTTGTAAGCTTTGGCACAACATAAAATCCAAATCTTTCCACCTCGACATTGAGCTCTTTCTTTCATGTTTTTTCTTGATTCCCACTCCCACCTATGCAAGCTAGCCACTTACCGATACACGTACAAACAAATAACATATAGACATTTTGACAATAGGCAATTTTTAAATCAATGTTTAGGTATGGGTTTAATTTTAGTCCAAGTTGCAAAAATAATTCACCCCACAAAAACACTTTGGTGTTTGGTTGTGAGGTAAATTTGAACAATTCCAAAATCAAATTTCAATAGGATAATTTGGTGGTGGATCATATGATATTATGGTGTTTGGTTATGAGGGTAAATTTGAACAATTTCAACATTAAATGTCAAAAAGATAACTTGATGGTGGGATCATTTAACACTATGGTGTTTGGCCATGGGGTAAATTTGAATAATTCTAACATCAAGTTATCCTTTTGAAATTTGGGTCATTTGACTCAGGACTAAGAGACACCAACTATTCAAAACGACATAATATTTGGTTATGGGGATTAACTTGGTTTTTAAAAGGCATGGAGGTGATCATTAGTGGCCAGAACACCCTAATAGAAATATAATACAAAAATAACATCAATACAATTAGACAACCCTAACATACTAAAATCTTTTGGATCTTACAAATAAAGAGTTTTATTACAAAGGCAAAAAAGGATAAGATGGATATTTTATATTCATGCCCCACCATCCAAAACTATATGAAAAGTCATGAACAAATTAATATCAAAGGAAAAATTCTAGTATTAGATTGTATTATCAAGTATGGCTAAAATAGAGCCTCAAAATTTTTTTTTTAAAAATCTTGTTTTGTGCTATACTTTAGCTAAAGGAACTTAGATTTTGGATTTAGAGCTTTTTGAATTTTCAACCTTCCCTTTGGCCTTGGGATGAGACTTCAAATCCTGGAGGCTTTATATTGGGAACCTTCTCTTATAATTTAGTTTTTAAAATTCTTCAACTTCTAGTTTCATTTTGGTGCAAAATTAAACTACAAATTAGGTCTAATTTAGATTGCATTCCACTAATATCCATGATACAAACTGCTTCAAATTAAACGTTATGTAAATATGAGTGTCATACACATCATTTAAAGGTAGCCCATCGTCCTCACACCCATTGTTCTTTTTATTGGTGAAAAGTTAAAAATTATTTTCCAATTCAATACATTTTTGCCTAATCTGGATTTGAAAAATATGATTTTGACTTGTACAAAGGATTCTTCATTAAAAACCAACCCAATTAAAAATCAATAAATTGAAATTACTATATTTTAAATATAAGTTCCAGTAAGTACCCAAAAATATAAAAGTTTTATTTTTTGCTTTCATATGTAAATGTAGCCAAATTTGGCTAAATTATTTTATGGATGATTTTAACTTTGGCTACAACACAAAATCTTTTCTAAAAACCCCTACTCACACATACAACTTATAGGTGCCTAAAATCTTAGAACCAACTAAAATAAAAGTTTTGATTTCAATTCTGGTTTTAGTTTCGGTTCTAATTCCTTATGATTATTAAGTAATAAGCTAGTTGTTGGTTCGTTGTTATTGACAAATTGGGAAGGAGTATTATTCAATATTAATCCAAATAGGAATTCATATTATTTTAATTAGAAAAAGAACCACTAAAAAACTTCATTAATATGTGAGGGCTAGAGTGAACTAGTAGCCACCAATACATTAAGTTTAACGTTGGTATTTTTTTTCCATTGGGTTTCACATCCCTAACTAACCATGGTGGTTAGCTAGGTTTCTATTTTGGTTCCCTACCTACTAACAACCTGTTAGTCCTATGTACTAACTAACTACATGCATCCATTTACCTAGTATTGACTTGTTATCCCAACTATTACCTACATGATTTATTATTTACAAGATAGGTTACCAAGTTGAAACTTGCATTAACTTAGTTGGGGTTCATCAATCACATAATCATAAAAGGCTCCACATGTAAAGTACATTGTTGGTTCACTTTGGCCATCTATGAACCCTTGTGATTCGATTTATAGATCGACTTTTCCCCCCCAAAAGGATAAGGTAAGCTAGCCAACCACCATACACTTAATGGGTTTTCAGGTTAGCAATAGTTGGTCATGTTTCAAATCACCCAAATGTTTAAACAAAATTTGTAGTGCATCAATAAGCACATCAAACAAGGTTTAAATTGTTAATTTTTGTGCACGAAGTAAAAAGTTATCCACCCCCAAAAAGTAAGGGAATCTTTCACTTTTAAAAAACCCCTTTGTTCATCTTGCACCCCCATTGCCACACATTTTGAAGCTTAGAATTGTCCATAGGAAAAATGCATTTCCAAACATTTTGTTACCTAGGATTGGACAAAAAAAAATCCAAAATTGTGAACAAACCAATTGTTGTTTGAACAAAACATACATTGCATACCAAGATGGTTTCCAATCTCATTCACAAGATGTCACAACCCTACTTTGAGGGAGTGTGAGGATGAAACTCGCACTCCCAAACTTGGGACTTGGGAGTCCTTCGGGACTCTCAAAATTTTAGAGTTCAATTGTAGGGGTCAAAACACCTTGCATTGGGGTGTTCTTTATATCATTGGAAAGTTAGCAAAGTGTAGATGTTGAAAATGGGCTTGCATGGGCCATTTGGACATTTGTAGCACAAGTTATGGCAAAAAGAAGGGTTGGGAGTCAAATTTGACTCTCGACCACTAAAAGTCGGGAATCAACCTGACCCAGGTGCGTGCAGGTCAAGTGCAATACACCGTTGGAAAGTTCTCAAGGAAAGTTATAAGTTTGCTTCAACCTCATCCCAATTGGAGGTCTGAACAAGGAGTTATGACCTCGCAAAGTCTTGGGAGTCCAAACTGAGACAATTTCGGGATTCCTCCTTGAGAGTCCCGAAACAAAAAGCCATTCGGATGTGGGTGCTAAGGAGAAGCATAGAGTATACTACATGGGGAAGGTGGTGGCTTCCCCGAGTTTGGGCCGTGGTGAGTCATGTGAGTCCAGAGTTGCCCGTGGCTTGTCCTAGCACCAAAAGGTGCTTTAGAAAGTGATCTAACCAACTTGTTGGTTGGTTTGATGCAAGTTTGAGTAAGTAAGTAAAGCTTGTCACTCTTCCTAGTCCCTTCCCGGAGCTTTAGCATGCCTTTCTACCCCTTCTAGTGCTGAGAGCTGGGAGTGTGCCCTGAGTTATTCACAATTCCGCTGTGTGAGTAACTTAGACCCATCTTGGGTCTAACTAGGAACTTGGGAGCGCATCACTTGGTATCAGAGCTTTAGTAGAACTCGACTCACTTCTTAGGAATTTCGGATGGCATTCAATAAGAACCGTAAGCAAGCACAAGAAACCATGTTGAAAGAACCCATCGAAGATCGAATAATCCCGCTGAAATCAATTGGGGAAGAGGAACCAAGAACCTAGGAGGACCAAAATGAGCCCGAAAAAGAGGAACAACGGAGCTCGGTCCTATTCACCCAGGAACAATTGGAAGTCCTCCTCAAAATGAATAGGCCTGACTTCAGTGAGTTGGTTGTGGCCCTCAAAGGAGGACCATCTAAGAATGCGGGATTTCAATTGGCCAAACTCGAGAACTTCGATGGTGCCCGCGACCGAAAGGTTGTGGATTCTTGGCTTGCCGAAATGGAGGATTACTTACATGCTGCCAAGGTTGGACGACATTCGGCCGTGGAGCTTGCCTAGTCTTATTTGAAAGGTTATGCCGCCACATGGTGGAGGACAGTGAGACAAGAAGAAGGGAAAAACCATGGTTACACTTGATAATTATTTAAGGAACATGTTGAATCCAAATTTGTTCCAAGGAATTCCGACTACATCTCAAGGTGCAAACTCCGTGACCTTGTGAATGCCACAAATGATAACTTATGACAATATGTGAGGGCTTATTCTGAACTCATGCTGGAGATCCCGCACATGCATGAGTTAGATCGCATGTGCCAATTTGTGATGGGGTTCCCAACTTGGGCCAAGCGGAAGCTTGAGGAAAATTGGCCGTCCTTGCTATCCGAAGCCATGATGAAAGTGGAAGGCTTTTCGGATGTGGGACGGGGTGAAAAATCCAGGTTAAAAAAGGACAACAAGTTTTTTCACAAGAAGCCACGCCATAAAGGTGAATGGAACCGAGGGCAAAGAAACCCAAGGAAGGAAAAGCCTAAACACTTCTAAGGCTCAAGGTTCAAGCCCAAGGGAGATTTTGTGAAGAAAGGGGCTCCCTTCAAAGGGAGCCAACCCAAGGGAGATGTTGGGGGGAAGCTTAAGGGAGCATGTTTCAACTACAACGAAGTGGGGCATTACTCCAAAGATTATCCCAAGTTCAAGGTGGGGAATGGAGGTTCTAAGGTAATTGCCTTTAATACTAACCTAGCCCAAGTTGAATGCAATCGACTTATCTTCTTGAAGGGGAAGATTGCTAAGTGGGATGTGTTATGTCTTTTAGACACAGGGGCTTCTCACAACTTCATAACCTGAGAAAGCGTCGAAAGGATGGAGCTCCAATTGGAAGAGCTCAAAGCACCCATCGAGGTGCACTTCGCGGATGGGGTTCCCCATCCCACTATGTCACAAGCAAAGGAAGTGCCTCTTCAACTAAGAAATCGGAGAGGAAAGGTGGACTTGGTGGTTTCCACCTTGGGTGGAATGGATTGTGTTTTGGGAATGGAGTTCATCACCCAAAACAATGTGCTCATAGAAGGGCATAATAGACTAGTTAAAATCCCGTCCAAAAGTGGGATTATGCGGGTGAAGGCACACGAAGTGCCTTATGTGGGTGGACCAACCATCCATTTTATGTTAGGAAAAACCTGGGAAAGAGAATGCATGGGAGGTTACGGCATGTTGTGTGTGATGCGGGTGTTAGATGAGTATGAGCCCAAGGAAGCCGCCAACTTGGTGACTTCCCGAACTGTATTAAACAAATCTTAGATGAGTTCCTGGATGCGATGCTCGAAGAGTTGCCCGAGGACTTGCCCTCGAGAAGACGAGTTGATCATGTGATCAAGGTGATGTCAAGAGTGGCAACTCCCACCAAGGCCCCATATCGAATGAGCCATGAGGAGTTGAAAGAACTCAAAGTTCAATTCGAAGAACTCTTCACCAAGGGATACATTAAACCTGGCAAATCGCCATATGGGGCACCCGTCCTTTTTGTTCACAAGAAGGATGGGATGTTGAGGATGTGTGTGGATTATAGAGCCCTCAACAAGGTGACAATGAAGAACCGATACCCATTACCTCGGATTGATGATCTCTTTGACTAACTCTCAAGAGCTAAAGTGTTTAGTAGGATTGACCTATGTTCAGGGTATTACCAAATTCAAGTTGTGGAAGGGGATGAAAAAAAGACTGTTTGTCACATGAGGTATGGTTCATACGAATTCTTGGTGATGCCTTTTGGGTTCACCAACGCACCCGCCACATTTTACTTTCATGAATGACATTTTCCAGGAATGGCTTGATGATTTTGTCGTCGTCTACATAGAGGACATTTTGATTTATAATAGTTCCTTGGAGGAGCATGTGGAGCACCTGCGAAAGGTGTTCCAAAGATTGAGGGAAAACAAATTGTATGCCAAACTCGAGAAGTGCGAATTCGGGGTGACAGAAGTGGACTTCCTTGGACATAGGATCACTCAAGAAGGTTTGAAGATGGACAATCACAAGGTGAAGGCAATTTTGGATTAGGAACTGCTTAAGTTAGTTCTGGCCTTGAAATCTTTCTTAAGATTGGCCTCCTATTATCACAAGTTCATCAAGAACTTTGCAAAGATGGCCTCACCTTTAACAAACCTTTTGAAAAAGTTCGTCGGAACTTACGAATGGGATGGAGCATGCAATGAGGCCTTTGAGACCTTAAAAGGCATTTTGGTGAAAACGCCAGTGTTGAAGTTACCCGACTTCAACAAGGATTTTGAGATCCACTTTGATGCCTCCAACTTTGCAATTGGAGGAATCTTAGTGCAGGAAGGAAGACTGATGGCATTTGAAAGCAAGAAGTTGAATGAGACGGAGCGAAGGTGGCCAATACATGAGAAGGAAATGTGGGCAGTCATACATTGTCTAAGACTTGGGGCCATTACATAGGTTCCAAAGATGTGATGGTGTGGACTAACAATGTGACCTTGAAGTATTTTGCCACTCAACCCAAGTTGTCCTCAAAACAAATGAGATGGCAAGACACATTGGCCTTGTTCAATGTAGACATTTGACACAAGCCCGGGAAGGAGAACGTGGTGCCCGATGTGCTAAGTCGAAAGCACCAACTTAAAGTGGTGTATGTGGGAGAAACGAAACTTCAAAAAGAAGTTTGACTAGCGAACCGCCGGACAAATTTGCCAAGGAAGTGAGGCGAAACATTCAAAATGGAGCCAAGTCACACTTCCAATTGCGAAATGGACTATTATGGTACAAGCAAAATCAGCTCTATGTTCCGGAAGGGAGGATGAGGGATGTGCTCTTGAAGGAATGTCATGACGGGCCACTTGTGGGCCATGGTGGTGCAAAGCACATCATAACATTCCTTAAGAAATCCTACTATTGGCCTAACTTGAAAGACGATGCAAAGGAGTATGTGAAGACTTGCTTGACATGACATTCAACAAGAAACAAACGGGTTTGTTACAACCTTTGTTAATTCCTGAAGGGCTGTGGGAAAGTGTGTCCATGGATTTCATGATAAGCTTGCCCCCATCAAGGGGTTTTGATGCCATCATGGTGGTGGTGGATTGATTTAGCAAAATGGCACATTTCATTCCCACCAAGGATGAGGCCACGACCCAAGAAATAGGTAGGTTATTCTTCACGCATGTTTTCAAGCATCATGGCCTCTAAAAGGACATAGTTTCAGATCGAAACCCAAAGTTCACAAGTAAGTTTTAACGAGCCTTATGAAAGTCGAATGGGGCCCAAACCGATGGAAAAACCAAAAGGGTGAACTTAGTTATCCAACAAATTCTAAGGAATTATGTGGTGGCGAATCAACAAGATTGGGTGGACCACTTGGAATTAGCCGAGTTTTGTTATAACAACTCAAAACATTCCGCAATTAGGTCCACCTCCTTTCAAATGGTGATAGGCAAATCACTAATTGTGCCCATGATTTGGGCAGCACATGAACCCTCGAGTGATGCAAGTGAAGAAGTGCCAATGGTCACATAACTTGATGAAGAAAGGCGGCGCCTATGGGAGGTGGCAAAAGCCAACTTGCAAAAGGCGCACAAGTGGTACAAGGATTTTGCGGACAAGTCCCAATGAAAGGTGAAGTTTTAAGAAGGGGATGAAGTGTGGTTGAACATCAAGAATTTTCGATTGCCAGAAGGTTTGAGTCACAAGTTCTTGGGCCCATATGTAGTCCCATTCAAAGTGTTGGAAAAGAAACTTTTCGACATTTACAAGTTAGAACTACCAAAAAATCTTAGAATTCACCCCACATTTCATGTTTCTCTTTTGAAACCAGTCACTCGCGATGTTTCAAGGCTTAATCGGGAACACAACTTAAGGCCCCCACTAGACTTGGTTCATAATGAACCAAAATTTGACATGGAGGGCGTGCTTAAGTCAAGGCAACTAAAAGGAGGAATACTTAGTTAAGTGGAAAGGATACCATCCAATAGAGGCATCTTGGGTCAATGAATCCGATATAGAACATGCCTAAGAAGCCATTGAGGAATTCCACACTAGATCGACAAAGAAGAGACGTAAAACGTGATGAGGACATCACGTTTCTTTTAATGGGGTTAGGGAGTCACATAAAATGTACCACATCAAGTTGGAAATGAAATAAAGGCTAAAAAGTTCTAAGAGATTGTATCATGAAAATAATGTATAAATGCAAATAGGGTTGTCAAATTGACATTAGACAAATGGAACTTTCTTGCGTAGGCCCAAATCAAAATCAGACTCCTACCTTGGGGTTAAGAGAAACCTTGACCCCAAAAGAGGAGGTAAGCAAGGTGAGCTTGCGGGGACATGCACAAGTTTTAAGTGCATCCTAAAGGGTTGGTTGGTAGTGGTGGCGAACGCGGGAAGTCATGACCTTGTTCACGTACTTTAATTGTGTAGTTTGGGATTTGGGTTTTCGGCAAAACCCAAATGTCGCTTCTCATACCTTGATAAACAAACCTTTTATTAAGGCTTGATTGTTGTGATCAAGGTGCAAGGTTGGGAAAGGAGTCATGTCAAGTAGCTTAGGTCAATATTAGACTCGGCTTGAGTTCTTCATGAGGGGAAGGTTGAAATAATGGCCTCCCAAATGAGGGCTCCGTCAATTAGGCTACTTTAGGTCTTTTCATAGAGCAAAAGTTAAGGGTTTTCTATGAGATACCCTTGGACTTGCCAAAAAAATGTTGGAAACTTGGGGACGCCTAAGTTAGCTTGAGGCAAGGTCCTTTCACAAAGTCGGCACTCGATGGCCAAGGATCCAAAAGAAAGCAATTACAATTTTGGAAAGAAATTTTAAGTGTCAATGAAAACATTGACCTTTTCTTCTAGTGGGGGAGAGTGTTACAACCCTAGTTGGAGGGAGTGTGAGGATGAAACTCACATTCCCAAAATTGGGACTTGGGAGTCCTTCGGGATTCCCAAAACTTCAGAGTTCAATTGTAGGGGTCAGAACACCTTGCATTGGGGTGTTCTTTATATCATTGGAAAGCTAGCAAAGTGTAGATGTCGAAAATGGGTTTGCATGGGCCATTTGGACATTTGCAGCATAAGTTATGGCAAAAAGAATGGCTGGAGTGATGCGCTCCCAAGTTCTTTAATAGACCCAAGGTGAGTCTAAGTTACTCAAACAGTGGAATTGTGAGGAATTCGGGGCACATTCTCAGCTCTCAACACTAGAAAGGGTAGAGGGGCGTGTTGAAGCTCTAAGATGGGACTAGGAAGAGTGACAAGTTTTACTTACTTATTCGAACCTGCATCAAACCAACCAACAAGTTGGTTAGATCATTTTTTAGAACACCCTTGGTGCTAGGACAAGCCACGGGCAACTCTGGACTCACCGGATTCACCATGGCCCGGACTCGGGGGAAGCCACCACCTTCCTCCATACAATATACTATGTGCCTCTCTGTAGCACCCACATTCGAATGGTTTTTTGTTTCGGGATTCGCAAGGAGGAGTCCCGAAATTATCTCAGTTTGGACTCCCGGGACTTTGCAAGGTCATAACTCCTTGCTTAGACTTTCGATTGGGATGAAGTCAAAGCAAACTTGTAACTCTCCTCGAGAGCTTTCCAACAGTGTATCGCACTTGACCTGCACGCACCAGGGTTGAGTCAATTCCCGACTTTTAATGTCGGGAATCAAATTGTTAGTTTGACTTCCGGCCCTTCTTTTTGCCATAACTTGTGCTGCAGATGTCCAAATGGCCCATACAAGCCCATTTTCGACATCTAAACTTTGATATCTTTCCAATGATATAAAGGACACCCCAATTCGAGGTGTTTTGACCCCTGCAATTGAACTCTGAAATTTTGGGAGTCCTTTAGGACTCCCAAGTCCCAATTTTGGGAGTGTGAGTTTCATCTTCACACTCCCTCCAACTAGGGTTACGAAACACTCCCTCAAAGTAAGGTTGCCATAAGGAGTCAAACTGACAATTTGACTCACGACCACTAAAAGTCAAGAATCGACCCGATCTCGCACTACTAGAAATTTGGCATTTTGCAACTGTCTTATGCAACTAGTTTTCAGTTGCATGCGACACATGCAACTGGAAATTCGCCCAGTTGCTTAAAACAAGTTGCATGCGATAGTCGTATAATATAAGTACATACGGTTGGGTTATACAATTTCATCCACCCATACTCTATATTAGCAGTTGGTCGTGCGACTGCATGCAATTACAGGGGTTGTGTTCACACTGCATTACATGTTAATTAACTAACCCAATTGTATGCGAACACGTGTACTTTTATTTTGTAATTAAATATTTAGTTTTAAGAATTACTTTGATTAATTTAGATCGTCCAAGTCGTAGCCGTTGGGGTGCGGACACGTGTTGGGTTTAAGGCTATGTCATTATACACATGGAACAGATTAGGGTTAGGGTTATGGGGTTAAATTATCAGGATCATGCCATGTGGCAACCTAGTGACCACACAATGTAGTTGCAAATGCAACTAATATTTTGAGAGTTTGAATCGCCATGTGTCACATGGTCCCACTGTTAGGGTTAGGGTTAGGGTTTAGGGTTTTCATCTGCTTTGTTCAATGTGCTATCTAGAAT
>Ga0116231_10003340_pt1 | contig 33467 bp, 20 predicted proteins | sample S1TSphgellanicum_2_FD_89695 | JGI IMG/M metagenome (GOLD analysis project Ga0116231, IMG submission 89695) | Host-associated microbial communities from peat moss isolated from Minnesota, USA - S1T2_Fd - Sphagnum magellanicum MG | ecosystem: Host-associated > Plants > Peat moss > Unclassified... | reverse complement strand
GTTTTTTGTTTGTTTTTTGTCTCCCCTTGTTTGGTTCTTTCTGTGGCTTCCTGAGGAAGTGTTAGCCTTGCTGTTTCTTCTTCATCATGAGAATGGAGATTTCTCTATTCTTATGAAAGATATTCTTCACTCCAATTGTAGGTTTTAGGGTTTAGTCCTGTTGTATGATGGGCTTTGAGTTAGCTTTCTGTGTTGGTCTTTGCATTGCTTCTGTGAGCTTCTTCTGTTTTGGAGATTGCTGTAACCTTGTACTAAGTCTTTTGGAATGTGAGTGGATGGATGCTCTCGTCCTAGTGCATGGTACTGTTGTTGTCATCTTCTGCTTAGGGTTTTGTCCCTTTTCATGTCTGCTCTGCTATCATTTGTAGGATCCACATTTCGTAGTATTAGTTTCGCTGGACATGTGTCGCCCATGGTGGAACTAAAAACTATGGTGGAATGGCGATCTGCTGAAGGTTTATGCAATAGCTAAAGAGTGCACAGATCCACTTTCATTGGAAGATTTTGGAGTTCGTCTTGGGAGACATTTTCTCACAACTTACCCTGAGGTGTGTTCTAAACTTGCTTGGTTCTCTGGAAGTAGATGCACACTACTGCTTCTCTGCTCACATTGGCTATCTCAAGAAGCATTTTCATTATGAGGGATGCAAAGTCTCTGCTGAAATTTTCTTTGCCTTGCCCTTTTTCTACGTTTGAATATTGCATTGAACTTGTTGTACATATCTGCTTGCCTGACCACTGTAGACAGATTGTCACAGGTGCAAAGGTAATACTCTTTGAAAAGCCTTGGGAGCGTGCCACAGTTGACGGCCAACCCCACAACCATGGTATCACCCCCCTTCTGTCCTTCCTTCTCCTTGTACTTCTCACTTCTTCTCATGAACACATCCCAGCCTAGATTTGTCTCCTTGCTGGAAACAAATGTCTGTGATTGCAGGAAATAGTCCGCATTGTGCTCATGATTGAAGACACATTTCTAAGAGAAGTCTGCACTGTTGAACACATGCTGTTTTTCTGTTGCAACTTGATCATTTGATCTCAGTTTCATGTTTGGACTGGGGATACACAATTGATAATTCTAAGATAACTAGTCAACTTCTGCCTGTGTAGTGTTTTGTAGCCTGTGAACAGCCCCACATGAGGTGATGTTATTTTTTCACCAATGTGCACCAGGAATTTAATGGCTTTCTCAGAAGGTTCCTGCTGCATGGCAAAGAGGAGACATCCTGTAAATTGCCATTGAGTGAAGAGCAAGACTCTTGCAAACTAGGACTTGACACATTGGAGGGCTGGCCTGTACATTTATCTGGCAACTGTCCAGAATAGGGAGTACACCTGGAGAATTATAGGTTAGTCTGGATTTCAGGGAGTCAAGCCAAGAAGATAAACAGGATAGGGGGATTGGCAGCATTTAGTGGCCATGAGGCCAAAAATAACCCATTGCTATATATGCACTACCAACTGATGCCAAGAATTGCCCTGCTACAGATTGGTGGGAGTTGCTATATATGGCATGAAATAGTTTAGACCCTTTATATGACCTGATTATTCAGTGGGTGTACCCCCTATTGTGAACAGTTGCCCAACAGTCCTTAGACACATGTTTGGACACATGATGGCTGTTCAGGCATCTGAAGCATCTACAATATGTACAGCAGTAGACAGCAATGAAGTAAGTGATAACAAGTCAGTTTGGCTGGAGACTTAACTGGATGGGGAACACAACAGATATTGACGCTTTCATGTGAAGTGGGAATTTATTTCTGTAATACCTTTGACCAAATGAAAGGCTCACTTTGATTGTGGTGGCAGTTTAACATCTAAGAAGAATTGAATTATTTCCTTGTATATGCCCTGGGCTAAAAATAAAAGTGCATTTGTTTTAGCTTGTTCAGTGTGTGACAGGAGCTACAACAGGAGCTACTTCACAGCTTGTTGATTATCCTTAAACTGTAGATATATCCACTCGTTAGACTGCCTCTCTATGCCTTAGGCTTAGATGCTTGCTTGACTGAGACAAACTGAACTGGAATGAAGCTTACCCTCACAAGCTTCTTTAGCTTGAATGAGGACCTTCTTTGATTAGGTATGTCTCCTGATTCCTAGCCAATGCCATGACTGTATCTTCCTTTTGCTAGTGACAAACTTAGGATGCAGATGTTTGTATAATGATTTGCCCAAGATTTTGGGTGTATTATTTTATAGTTTTCCACACCCACTGTTGGGAGCTGATGAAGTCAATGGGGAGTCATGGCATGATTCATGATGAAGGTGATGGTCTGACACTGTGAGCAACACTCATATGGTTATGACTGCACTCATCATTGTGTTACCTTAAAAGTGTTATGGTGGATTTCACAATCTCATAGATATGGTTGGACTGCTTCATGCCATGTGAGACATAAATGAAGTTCTAAGAACATCTGAACAATTACTCTGCACCTATATTCTTCTTCTTGGAATGAGAAATCTATGTAAATGTCACAAGGTGGATTTTGGCTGGCTTATTTCTGCTGGCTAGCCCTTGACCAGATAAGGAATGGTGAAGAAGTCTCCTTGGCGCTCTTTGCCTGTGTACTGTTTGCTAGAAGGCAAGTATTCTCACACATGGAGAGTCCATCTAATGCTGACTTTGTTTTGGACAGGTTTCAAACTTGGATCAGAGAAGCATACAGTGGAGGTTGTTGTGAATAGCGACGGAGATGCCAAAGTAACATCAGGTGTTTCAGAGCTGTCTTTGTTGAAAACAACTCAGGTAGAGTTCTCATCATCTTGTATTAATTGGAGCACATAGATTAATGCCTCTTTGTCATGTCCATGACATGTGCCTTCAGCTTCAAGATTTCATATAAGTTCTCTTGATGATCTTCTCCAGCATAGAGGCCCAATTTCTGTTGTATGTGGGCTCTCTTTCATACACATACATCACTCAAGTTGAGTATACTCTGTCCTTGCAGTCAGGGTTTGAAGGCTTTCTCCGTGATAAGTATACCCTCCTCCCCGAAACAAGAGAGCGGATGCTGGCCTCAGCAATCCGTGCTGTTTGGAGGTGTGTAATATGCACTTTCACATTGAACTGAACTCAAATGTGTTTATTGAAGGTGTTTACCTTCAACTAACTCTTAAATTTTTATGCTTATCTTGTGTGCTTGGTGCCACTATTTTGGCGTCTGACAAATTTAGTCGACATATCCAGGAAATCTCATGACATCTCTAGATCTGTTACGGTGGTTTATGCAGCTACTCCAGCAAGCCAGCAGATTATCAGAAAACATACAGAGAAGTTAAAGACATTCTTGTTTCAACCTTTTTTGGACCACCTCATGAAGGAATCTACAGTCCTTCTGTTCAGAAGACACTTTACAAAATGGCTCAAGCTGTGCTATCAAGGTACCACTTGAAATTGCTTGTCTTATTTCTTCCTCTTCATAAAGTCATACAGTTCAGAATTGGAGTTCTAAACAAATTACTTTGTTTTTCTATATGTAGTGAGTACATGCTCTGGACATATTAGATAAGACAGCCATTGAAGAAACAAAACTGGAGCTTTTCCAGAATTGTAAATGCCAGAGAAACTGGAAAGGCCAGTTAGCTTTGGAACACATGCAGAGGTATTGTTGAATAGGCATCTTCGGTAGGAGGTAAGACATTCTGTTGTTGTGGACTCCTTCAACACCCTCAGTAAACCATTGTAGGAGATTATGTGTTTTGTTTATGCATCAATGAGTATGCTGGCTGGCTTCATCCCTATTTCAGATCAACCCAACATGGTTTGAACTTTGGAATATAGTAGGGCTTTGTGAAGTTAGGAGTGGGTTGGATAGAGATCAACCAGGCAATGGCTATCTATGGTCTCCTAACTATAAACCTTTCTTGCTTCTGAAGTTTTGTTTTTAATGTTGTCTTCAAATGTACATGTCGATTTGATTTCATGTTTCCAGTGTGAGGTCAAGAGTTTCATCATGACTAATGTCTTTGGATGGTGAAATCTTTTTTGTCACAATGTGCAGATTCCCAGAAATTGAGTCCGTATATTTGAATATGCCAAACATTCACTTCCTTCCTGTAAATATGCCGACTGTGGGGGTCAAGGTTAAGCTCAACTTCTACCATAGTGATCTGTCTTGCATTAGTTGACATCTGCCAATGACAACCAGAGGTTTTGTATCTGGTGTATTGCATCATAAGTAAAAGCAGTGCTATCTACAGTTTTTCTCATGTGAGGCAAGTATTTGAGATATGGCTGTCAGCCTGAAAGGCTTACTTGTGTTTTCATATGTTTCCTTGTTCAGTTTGGAGATGATGTTTTCATTCCAACCGATGAGCCCCATGGTTCTATTGAAGCACGATTAAGCAGGAAACCCATCCTGATTTCCAATTTGTGAAATACTACCAAGGTATATGTGATACCTGTCTCCAGCTTCGGGATGCTGACATATTGCACTCCATGTTAGTATATCAGAAATAGCAGTAAGGATGATTTTATTATTTGATTCAGTTAAAGGATATCGTGACAGTACTCTGTGATGATAGTAGCTTGATCGGTAATGAACATGGACTTTGTGTACTAGAGGCATACTTCTTCAGACATTATCATTTGTGGCAATTGTTCTAAGTTAATTTGGTTCATGGTTACTTCAGCATATTGACCAAGTTCTGTTGGCAATTTGCAGAAACCGGTGGCTGGGCTGAGACCTGCACAGCTTCTTCAAATTCCATCATTGTCATGGTTTTCTGTGAGCATTTGTTACTCTAGCCCAGCAGCTGGAATATGTCTCCACATATATTGTGTGACATCTTTTGAGTTTCTTCTTCTGGTTTTATATGTCATTGAGGACTCATCCATCACTCCTCCAAGTCTTTGTGACCTTTTGTAGAGTACCATATACAAAAGGATGTTTGCTAGTCATCTCCTGGATTTCTGATTCGGGTTTCAACATTCTCTTCCCATCTTCCCTACTTCAGATTCTCTTGTGGACTATCTCTTTATGGTAAAATTTCTCCCTCTCAACTAGCTATCAGAATAGGAGGCTCTAGGAGGATGTTTGATAATCACCTGTCTGTTGAAGCAAATCCAATTGTTGAGAAAGGAGCCTGGTGAGTCATTAAGGTTTGAGTCCCCACCTCCCACAGTAATGTTTGAAGGTACGGGCTTCGGAAATAATCCACACACTTAAACAAGCCACCTATTTAAGAGAGGAAGACAACTCACACCTACTAATATATGCTAGATGCCCTTGCATCTAAGTAGTAGACAAATGGTGCCATGGACTTAGGGACAAATCATTCTCAAATATAGGATGTCTTGTGTCTTCCCCTGACATCAAATACAAAGTTGAGGATTTAGAAGATGGTGAAAGTGGTGACATAATGTGAAGAAATCCATGCCATATGGGAATGTATGATGCCATTATTTGAAGTAGGTTCAGTTGATTCAAAGAACAAGGATTTATGCAAATTTGGTTGAATTTTTTTCATTTGTAGCTGTTTCTATTCAAACAGCTAAAAATAAGATGATATAAGGTGGATTCAATGCTTTGATATCAATGGTTTTCTGTTCAACCAACTGCAATTCTTTGGCAATGGATTTAGGCAAAAGAGGTTTATGATGTTATAAACTTGTGAAATGAAGGCACAACTTGAGCTGAAGTAATCTCAAACCACAATTCTGTGTCAATAAGATTATGGGTAGGTTTGTATGATGGTCAAACATGTGAAGGTGGTCAATTATTTATAATTAGTCCCCAAATGGTGAAGTTGAAAATAACTTTAAAACTTTTGCACTGAGACTGTAGTTAAGATATGGAGGTTCAGATGAGATGAAGCAAATGGACCTTTTTGTAAATGGACTTTGTCCAGTAGGTTTCTGATCTGCAGTTATAAGGAAATTATATATATGATATATACAAGGAAAAAAAATCATAGACAATTTTGTATACTATGTACTATGTAGTATACATATAAGATGGGATTTGGAGATAGAATGGGTGGTGGGGTCATTGAGCAAAAGAGAATCGACCAAGATACTATGAATAGGAATTTCTAATGTTCTAACAATTATTGTGACATTTTTTCAACAGATATTTAAATTTTTGATAAATGTGGGAATAAAAACATATTTAGATGGATTTCTGCAATACCAAGTGTAAGTGAAAGGAAGTGAAATACATGAATTAAGAAAGTTGTAATTTTTATTTTAATAACTGATTGTTAAAACCCAACTTCTGTGCAGCTTTTTGTTGTAGGAGAAGGAACTGATATGTCATCTTGAGGCAAGTGAGTTTCATTACCGGACACATAATACTCCAATCATGAACTTTTATAACTCTGCCCTGGTTTCTGTATCTGCTGACTCCGGATAACTGGTGTAGGCTTTGATGATCTCTTCATACACTCTAATTCCTTTCAAATACTCTCTCTCGTTCAGAAACTGCACATCAGCAAGGGCAAACAGTTAGTAGCCAGCCAAAACAATAGCAGCATGGAGCATGTTACATTTTCACCATTTGAGACTTTCTCTCAGTGATCACATGATGCTGGAGCAATATAATCCAGTGGTCAGCTCAGTCAGCCACAGATCATTGAAAAATCACATCAAGTACCAATTCTGCAGATTTGTCATGCACAATAATTTACAATGTTGAGCACAACATTCAATAGGTAGTGTTGACATGATGCCCTGGCAGTTACCTCGTTATGATCATGGAGCAGAATGGGTGTGTTTGCCATAGGTGAGAATCCAAACCCTGGAATGCCTGCATGGCGAACATACCGGCAGTCTGTGGCTGCTGGGAATATTTCAACTTTGCCCAGTTCTCCACCTGCCTTGACAACAGCCTCCTTCAAGAGAGTCCACCATGGAGATGAGTCATCTGCCACTGTTACTGCAGGGCGCCCATCCTTGTCCCTTGGGTTCTCTTTTTGTGAAAACTGTCCAGGAAAGAAAATAACTCTCATAAGAATAGAGAAATTTCCATGTTCATGATTAGGAAAGTCAAAGAAAGAAAAAAATGCTTCAAATCAAAAGGAAGAATTCAGATAAGACTGAGGAACTGGGAAGTTCAGGAAAAACACTGAAAGGGAGAACTTGAACAAAGAACAATAAAACTAGCAGTACATGAACAGACATGACACTCTGTCACTTGTTCAAGGACCATCAACAGTAACATGTATGATAGCGAATTATCTATCACAACTTATCTACTGACTTCACCAGCTCCCTACAGTGGGCATAGGCCAGTGTAACCACTAACCTACATACTGAGCAAGTATGATATGCACTTTCAAGGCCACTTCAGTCCTCTCTCTACCAGCTTAAAACCCTTACAAGCTCACCAGCTCAAACTGAGTTGAGCTGGTTTGTACAGCAGTTTTGGATTTCTTACAGCCAACTGAAGATTACATCAAGTACTGTGGGAGCAACCTTCAATCCAGGGAACTATGACTGTCACTGCATACTCCAATAAATAATTTTGACTTCTAGCATACACTACATCATAGAGCTGCAACAGTGGTGAAACATATCTTTGAGACTACACAGAAATATCCACAATAAAATATTGAAGGTAACACAGCAATGAGGTTAGTCATAACTATGGTGAAACAGTGAAAACCTTTTTGCTGTGGATTTCTTATATTCGTTGTACTTCTTGCTAGACAAAAGATCTATGAGGTTGCAGATTTAACTCCACAACAATACTTTCGAGTTATGTGTTCTGTCAGTTAAAGCAAAAGCAAAAGCAATATGACAAGAATGAATGTGGACATAACCTCATGACTGTCACTCACAAAGTGTCAGACCATCACCTTGGTCATAAATAGCAGTGACAAGCTGTCATGACTCAACACTGACTTCATCAGCTCCTGACACAATATAGACTCAATTGAAACTTATCTCAGAGTGCAAATGAGGGTAAAGAGTAAGAGGCAGACCGTATAGGTAAGGTTTCTGGAAGCTGGGGCCCATTCTTCATGAATAACACGCTGTAACTCATTTACATCCTCCCATGGTGCTACCCGGATATCAAATCCTGCCTCTGCTTCAGAGGGTTGCAAATTCATCACAAAACCCTGTGCCCATCAAATCACCTATCATAACTTTGCTAGCTTGACAACCAGGTGTACCTGACCAGCAGACCTACTCCAAGTGCATCAAGGAACAAACTCACAGCTAAAATTACATGGGACAAAGTTTGCACACAGATTAACTACAAATGCTTCATGCTTTATATCAAACTCATAGCTCACACTTTTGACCCCAAGATTGTTCATTGAAAAAGTCAACTAAAGAAAGTTCAAACAAAGGAGCAAGCCAAATTGACCAAGAGAACACAACAAGAAAGAGAGGTACCGTTGGGGTTGGAGTGCCCGCCTTTAAATAGACACCATTGACAGATGTCACCTCTCCTTCTGCCTTTGCCCCTGATTTCACAAGATTAAATTGCTCCTCCCGGAACTTGTTTATAAGTTCAATGCTTTGGAGCAAATTCTGAAATGCACTACCATCATACAATTTTGAACCATGCCCTGGTGCTCCTGTGGCCTTAATCTTCAACCACCAGGGTGATCTTTCTCCATTGAAAACCCGGTATGCGCTTCCTGGAGAAGCCAATCCTTCATCCAAATTAAAACCCACATTCAGTTTCTGGAATTCTGGGGAGGACACGAATTTTCCTGCTCCATCATCTCCACCCACTTCTTCTTCTGGAACAAATGACAGATGAAGGTTGCGCAGTGGCTGGAAGTTCTTAGATTTCAAGTTCCGAATTGCTTCCAAATACTGTATTGACACACATTTCATGTCTTGCGAGCCTCTTGCAAAAATATTTCCATCTGCATCCTGCAACATTTGCACCCAAATTTCAACCAAACAAATTTGCCAAAATGACAAGGAGCTAAAGTTGAACACAGTCAATGCGTAGCCTGACCATCACTCAACTACCACAAGATAGATAGTACTCATCAGAAAGTGCTTTCCAGCTTTTGATAGACCCCACCCACACTCACACCCAGTTTGAATGGAACAAGAGGAGTTCGTGCAAGAGCATATAAATTTCAGGGGAGAACATCACAACAGAATAGTGGGCTGCTCTCTTTGCACCTTGCGGCTCTCACTAAGAATACCTGGAGCAGCCCTTCATATAGACAACAATAAAGCCATGAAATGTGAATTGCAACTTCATACTGTTCCAACACTCATTTTGCATTGGGGGAATCCTTTAGCAAGGTAATCTTGTAGCCCAGGACAAGTTCAAGAGCATTAGAAACTGCAGAAATTGAAGCACAAAGTTACACTGTTAACCGACAGGATACTGTGAGCAATCACTGAGAGAAAAACTGACGAATCCTTCCATAGCTTGAAGCAGATAGGTCCACTCTGCGGTACTACATCTTGGCATATTGTTGTGAAACAACAACTAACTCCCTACAACTGAAAATTGCAAAAACAAAAGCATATTCCCCTAACACATGATCCATTTCAAGGAATGGGAGCAGAAGTGCGTGCCTGGACTGCAGCGAAAGGTTCATGAAGCCATTTCTCCCTTTCTGCAGGGACAACATCCATGTGCGAATTGAGAAGAATCGAAGGTATTGACGGATCCTTTCCTTTCCATGTTAGTAGAACCAGAGGCTTCCCTTCCACGAATTCCAAGACCTGCGAATCGAGCCCTATTTCCGAGGCCTGCGCGAGAAGAAACTCGACAGCCGGCTGGTAATCAGGCAACGGATGCGCCGTATTTATTTTCAAGTAATCTCTGAACCTTCCCACAGCTTCCACCTCCTCTCCATTGCTACTGGAGTAACAGGGCACCGCGGCACTCAAAAGCACAATAAGAGCTAAAAGAACCGAAACGAAGAAGGTCCCAGAAGAGAAGGCAATCCGCCTAGTGCAGCGCCTGCTGTTGTTACGACTCCCCTGAGAACAAGACTCAAGAGCACAAGAAGAAATTTCACGAGAACAAGGAGAAGGAGAAACAAGGCTATAAAACTGGGAGCAAATCTTGTTCTCCATTTGAGCGGAGCCTGTTTATGACATACGAGCACGAACCAGATGCAAACGTGCAAGCAAACAAGAAAGCAGCGGGGAGAAGAGAAATTGATGATGATGCCAAGAGCGATCTATTCTTAAATGTGACGATTACAACAACAATTCTATCTTATCACTAGGGAGTACTTAGTATGTTAGACTGCAAGATGGAAATGTTAACAAAGGTGAGCATCTCCATCCGCACGCCCTATTACGTATGCTCATGGGTACCCTTTTCATTCATGGGTTTTTATTTTGTTTCTAGGGTACTTAGGCCCGCTTTACACTAGGAGTCAGGGCCAATGTTCGACCCAAATCCAGCATTCCTATTGGTGCAAATGTTGATGACATCAGCCCCAAGGGCTTTTAGAGTAGGAGTCATAGAAAAACACTCTTCCATCTGCCCCAAGTTAGCAATAAATGCTGAACATTATGACCTTGTATTTTCCCCAAGGCAGAAAAAAAGTATACCATCAAATTTGGGAGGCCAATTTGCAACCCAAAAATGCTCGAAGTTGGCCCCAAGTTTTTTTGGCCTTGACTCCTACTGTAAAACAGGCCTTATTCATCTTTTGTATTAATTAGATGGAGGTGTCTCCCAAGTTCAACTCTTTTTCTTTTTCTTTTTTGACAATGAGTCATTTTAATTGGATCATCACAAAAAATTCTGAAAAAAAAAACTAACTGAAACTTGAGGGCCTCCACAAAATAAAAGTTTCTATTGGAAGAGGCCTACCTATACAGGCGAAAAGATGACAACTCTTGGCAGAACATATCAGATAAAAATTTTGGAGCTATTGGGAACATTTTGGGGAACAGATTGGGAACCCCTTAAGAACTTGATAGGAAAACATAAGAAACTCAAAAAAACCAAACATTTCAACCTCACCGCCCAAAATTGAATTGCAAATAAATGTTGTTAATTGACATAATAAAAGCATATTTAAATAGATTTGTGCAATGCCATGCGTGATTGAAATAGGAACTATATATGTATTATACACATTGTGAAAAAGAGAAATATATGAGTTAAGAACGTAATTATAATATTTTTCAATTAGACTTTTTTTGGATTTTTAAAATCAGCTTTCATTCAGTTGTCCCATTTTTCAATTAGTGGTTTTTCAAGTATGGTTTTTGAATATTTTTGAAATCTTTTTTATTTCAAAAACTTAGTCAACGACTTTTTACAACTTTTTCAAATGTAATTCCATATTGTTGTGAATCATATTCCAAGGTCAGTTGTTCAAGTTCTTGACATTTTTAGGTTTTTGACCTTGGTTAAGTTTTTCGAAGGTATTCGCAATGTCAAGATTACAATGGGTGAGGTCTTATAACAGTTTGTGAATAGAGTTTTATGTTTGTTTCATGATATTTTTCTTATTCACATGTTATTTTTTCAATTCAAGGTGGTAGTAAAAAATGAGTGTGAAACGATGGTTCATGGTGTTTAAACTATTTTAGACATCCATTTCAATTGGGTGGTGCTAGAAATGGACATTGTAAATTCTTTCAAAGTCATCTCCCAAAAAGCCATCTTTTAGAAGCTTCATGTGATAAATAACCAATTGTCTCACAACAATGTTCAAAATGTTTTCACTTCCATCATGAAAGATGCAAATTCTCATGTTTCACGTGAACAAATTCATGCCCTTTCACTCTCTTCCCTTTAATATTTTCACGAGCAAGTTGACATCATGTTATCAGCTAATGGCATTCACACCTTGGCCAATGTTGTCATTTTTTATCCCACTTCAGCAAATTTGGTTTCATGTGCTATTTCATTTTGCGAGGTGGTAGTTCAAGTAAAAAAACTTTATCATGATTGACATTTGACGAATGTGTTTTTTCCCTTGCCATCAAGTGTTTTGGTTGCTTACACCAACAAGAAAACAATGTTCTTCATTAATGTGCTAAGATGATGTGGTCATCAAAGGGTGCGAGTGACCCTATTCTAGTGACCCTATTCTAGTGGTTTTACATGCCTTCTATAGGAAGAAGGTGTTAATAGCTTTGTAAAAGCTTAGGTTGCTTATATTTTGAAATGGACCTTTGTTGCAAGTGAAGATTTATTGTTTTTTCAAGTTTTTCATCCCTTTCTTTTTTTAATATGCTTCTTGCAATTGGTGAGGTATTTAAAACATAATTTGTTCCTTTGCCCCTTTGTGACCCACTTTGGGTTTTTTTTTTTTGGCTCAAACTTGAATCCTCTTTCTTTGTTCTTTCTTTCCCCACTTAATGGAATTTGCCAAGGTCTCATAACTCAAAATATACATAATTATTGGAATAAATCTTGACTATGCTTATTATAAAATGGTTTCTCCATTGCATCAATAGAGGCTTTGATAAAAATGAACCTTAGTTTCCTATTTCAAATAAAGGTTTAATCAAATGTTACCTATACATCACAAAGAGGGCCTTAATCATGTTAGCTATTATTCATAACCTTTGAAGTTATGTTGTTGCAATAAACATAACACCTCAAAGAGGCTTTTAGTCTACTAGCTTTTGCTTGGCATCTTTTTTTGTTGCAACATCACATGACATCAAAGAGGTTCTTCATTATGTTAACTTAGCTACAACTAACTGATGTCTTCCTCCATTCTTGCGACAACATAACAAGTGGATACTTTTGTGCGCGGAGCTGCCAAAAGTAGAGAGGGGGAGAGAGCAAGAGAGGAAATCTTTGTGACAATTTTAGGGCACAAATTGCTAGTGCACTGCCTGCCTCTAGCCCTTACTAGGATGGGTCTCAGTTCCAAGGTTGATTTATCCTAATAACATATTAGGAACTAGAAAATATTGCAAATGGTGTTTTGATTCATTGAAGTGGAAGGTCATACTTCCATGGTTCCACTTCTCTGAATTGGTGCTTCTTCAACAAAGTTTGGCAGGTTTACAAAGAAGACATGCTCTAAATCCTGTGAGCTGCAGCTGGCATCCTTTGTCGTCACAACATAACGATCACCATTATGTGAGTCAAAGGTTGGGTCTTGGAAAGGGCCAATGTTTTGAAACGGGTTGCCATGAAATTGAAAATTGCTCAATTTCCATTTTGACAATATCAGTGATATAAATTAAGTACTTCACAACTAAGAAAAAGACGCATTTTCTCACAACAATGAAGCATGATTTTGCATGAAACCAAAACCCACCTCCACACCCTTCCCCCTAGTCCCAGCCCATCCCCACAAGTCAGTAATTATCAGATTCAGGACTTTAGGAGTAGATGAACAGAAACCAGATTGGATAAAATTGGTAACCAATGGGAAGAGATTACCATCCTCAGAGGTCCAGTTAATACTATCAGATCGGAACCTTCATTCAGAAGGATGGCACAATAACTATATCCAATACAATTGTAAAATTGTATACTTCCACCATTTCCATGTCTGCTGACTCTGGATAACTAGTGTAGGCTTTGATGATCTCTTTGTACACTATAATTCCTTTCATGTACTCTCCCTTGTTCAGAAACTGCAGATGAGCAAGGGCAAACAGTCAGTACCAAGCCAAAACAATAGTAACACAGAGGAAATTGGCTTCACCATCTTATTTGGGACTTGTTCTCAGTGACTATGCAGCAATATAATCCAGTAGTCAGCTCAGTCAGCCACAGAAAAGTCCAAAAAACCATGAAGTACAGGTTCCACAGATTTTTCAGACATGTTATTTTATCATGTTGAGCACAACATTCAACAGGTGGTGTTGATAATAAGCATTGCATGGTGCTCTGGCAGCTACCTCATCATGATCATGGAGCAGAATGGGTGTGTTTGCCATAGCTGAGAATCCAAACCCTGGAATGCCTGCATGGCAAACAAACTGGCAATCTGTGGCTCCTGGTTGTATTTCTACCATGCCCAGTTCCCCACCTTCCTTAGCAACAGCCTCCTTCAAGAGTCTCCACCATAGAGACAAGTCATCTGCCACTGTTACCACATGCTGCCCCTCCTTGTCCCTTGGATCATCCTTTTGTGAGAACTGTCCAGAAGAGAAAAAGTTAGATGTGCACTTTCAAGATCATCCTTTTCACAGCCAACTAATGAGAATATCAAGTACTGTGGGAGCAACCTTGAATCCAGGGAACTGTGACTGTCACTGAATCTTCCAGTAAAAATGGATTTTTAGGATAGACTACATCATAGAGCCACAACAGTGGTGAAGCTTATCAATAAGATTGAACAGAAATCTCACTTTGAAGATAACATAAGAATGAATGCAGTGATTACATTTAGAGAGTTGCAATGGTGGTGAAGCAGTGAAAATCTGTTTGCTGTGGAATTTGTCAGTTTATTCTACTTATTAGACAAAACATCTATGAGGTTGCAGATTTAACTCCACAACAACACTTTCAAGTTATCTGTTCAGCCAGTTCAAGCAAAAGCAAAAGCAATATAACAAGAATGGGTGCAGTCATAACCCCACGACTGTCACAAAGTGTCAGACCTTTGTCATAAATAGCAGTGACAAGCTGCCATGACTCACCACTGACTTCAGCTCCTGACAATGGGGTATAGACAATACATACTCAATTCAAGCTCTACATCTCAGCCTGAGAAAGAGGGTACAGAGTAAGAAGCAGACTGTGTAGGTGAGGTTTCAGGAAGCTGGGGCCCATTCTTTGTGAATAATGCACTCTAACTCATGTACATCCTCCAATGGTGGTACCTGCATATCAAATCCTGCCTCTGCTTCAGAGGGTTGCAAATTCACACAAAACCCTGTGCCCATGAAATCACCTACCGTAACTTTCCTAGCTTGAAAACCAAGTGTACCTTACCAGCAGACCTACTCCAATTGCATCAAGGAACAAATTACTAATTAGCTGAGACAGATTTGCACACAGATTAACCACAAGTTCTTCATGCCTTATATCAGACTCATAGCTCAACACTTTCGACCACAGGATTGTTCATTGAATAGGTCAACTAAAGGAGGTTCAAACACTGCAGCAGCAAAATTGAGCAAGAGTACTCAACATGAATGAAAGGTAATGTTGCGTTTAAAATGTGTGCCTTTAGGTACACACAATTGACAGATCTCACCTCTCATTCTGCCTTTGCACCTGATTTCACAAGATTAAATTGCTTCTTCTGGAACCTGTTTATAAGTTTGATGCTTTGGAGCAAATTCTGAAATGCACTACCATTGTACAATTTTGAACCACGGCCTGGTGCTCCCGTGGCCTTGATCTCCAACCACCAGGGTGATCTTCCTCCATTGAAAACCTGGTATGTGCTTCCTGGAGAAGCCAATCCTTCATGCAAATTAAAACCTACATTGATTTTTTGGAACTCTGGGGAGGCAATGAACTCTCTTGCCCCATATGTCCACCAGTCTCTTCTTCTGGAACAGATGACAGATAAAGGGTGCGCAGTGGTTGGAAGCTCTTAGACTTCAAGTTCGAATTGCTTCCAAATACTGCATTAACACACAATGCCTTGTGAGCCTCTCACAAAAATATTGCCCTCTGCATCCTGCAATGTTTACACCCAAATTTCCAACCAACAAATTTGGTCACATGACAAGGAGCTACAGTTTAAACACAGTCACCTTGCCTGAGCATCACACAATTGGCACTTCATAGATAGTACTCATCAGACAGCCCTTTCCACCCACAGACCCTACACACTCACACTCAGTCTGAATGGAACAAAAGGAGTTTGTGGAAGAGCATATAAATTTCAGAGGAGAAGATGACAATAGAATGATGAGCTGCTCTCTTTGGATCTTGCCACTTTGAATTGCAATGGCAGCTTTACACTGTTCCAGCCTGATAATCTACAGCTCAGGCCATATTAGTTTTCTCCATGAAGCTACAAGTTCAAGAGCATTAGAAACTGCAGAACTTGAAGCACAAGGCTGAAATTGTTTACAGACAGGATACTGTGAGCAATCACTGAGAGAAAAACTGATGAATCTCTTCGTGTGTGTGCGCCTGAAAGTCTCCTCCTTAGCTTGAGGCAGATAGGTTCACTCTGTGCTACTAAATATTGGCACACCATTGTGAGACAACAACTATTTCCCCACATCTGAAAATTGCAAAAACCAAAGCAATGGGGCGTGGGCATGCTTTCATCCCGTTGGGAAATTGATGTTATGGGTACCTTACTATACAGTTGGATTAATTAGTCGAATTCTTTTTTGGTTACTCAGTTTTCTTGATCATGCCTTAACTTATACATTTCTTGCAAGTTTTTTCTACTATGGATTGAAGGTTGACAATGATAATTTCTTTTCTCTACCCTCTTTTACTATCTTATTGAACAACAACAAAGAAAACAACTTATAAAACAACCTTCCAACATTCACCTCTCACAACTCCCTTCTCTATCTTCTCCCTACTATCCTCCTTTTTTAATCAGATCTTCACCAAAGGTCAAGTAAGACTAAATAAGAAGCTGATTCTTTCAAATCCCAAACGAAGTTTACAAACAACAAACTAGTAATTACATCCTACTTTGCATCGCAATCCCTCCACTTTCTTTTATTGTCTTTTCAAAACTTCAAATAACACAAGTTTGCCCTTTTGTCATTTCACCCAATATCTTTTATCCAAAACAACAAACCTCCTCTCCCCAAAATCGGTCTCCTTGTGCTTCTCTTCTAGTTTCCTACTTTGTCCCTCTATCACCTTGCATGTTAAAACAAAAAATTGCCCATAAACCACGCACACCCCCAAAAAAGTTTTCCTCCTTCCCTTTTTTCACCTTAGCCTCATTTCTTGTCCCTTTCATCCTACTCTCCTAGCTACCATGCTACAAGTCCTCAAAGGGTGGTTATAGGGCTGAACATGTATTAGATTTAATTCATAGTGACATATGCGGTCCTATGTGTGTGAATATAGTGAATATCCTTATTTTTTTATATTTATAGATGATGCCTCTAGATGGACAAAAGTCTATTTTTTGAAATTCAATATGAAACTTTTGAACATTTCAAAATATTTAAAGTTTTTGCTAATCTTTTACATCTAGGAAACTCAAGACTATTTGTGATGGTGGTGGAGAATATAAATCAAATGAATTAAAAAACTATTGTGACAATAATGGCATAACACATCAAATGATTACAAGTTATATACCACAACAAAATGGTGTTACCAAATAGAAGAATTGAACATTAATCAAAAGTGCTCATTGTATGATGCAATTTGTGGGTGTCTCCAAAAAGTTTTGGGCTAAAGTTATTGCAACTACCAACTATGTTCAAAATCATCTTCCTACAAAGGTAGTTCACCAAATGATACTTGAAGAAAAATGGAATGAATGTAAACCCACCCTCACCTTTGAATTTTTGGTAGTGAAGCCTATATGCACATATTGGATGAAATTAGATGAAAAAAGTCTTAAATGTATCTTATTGGGGTATGATGAACATTTAAAAGCTAATAGGTTATACCATATGCCATTTAAAATTGCCAAAATTAATAGGGATGTTATGATTAATGAATGACTTAAGTTGTTTCCTCCAATGACCCATTAAACCCCTTTGATTCCATCTTTTGGGAAGAAAAATTAGACCAAAAACCAACAATACAATATCCAATTTTTAATCAAGCCCAACATCCAATCATTAATGTCCAACCTCCAATTATCATTCAAGCCCAACCTCCAGTCATAAATCCCATTCAAAAACTAAACACACCTATTATTGACCCTACCATTGATGATGATGACAACTCCAATCTAAAGATGAAAGATGAGAAGAAGGAAGTAAAAACCTAAATCTTCCAATAAGCCCAATATTTCGCCTTTGATAGTCAACTTGAATGCAAAAACTTACATGGAAGCTACAATATTCCTTAAGATATTTAAAAGTGTTGGTGGCCATCCATAATGATGATTCACCTGAAACATTTGGGGAAGCTATGAATAGTATAGATGTTGATAAATGGATTGAAGTAATTCAAGGTTAATATAATTCATTACTAATAAATAAAACACAAACCTTCACAAAGTATTTGAAAGAAGACATGCAATTGGGTGCAAATGGATATTTTGCATCAAAACTAAATTGAATGGATCCATTGACTGCTACAATGCATGTTTGGTGGCCAAAAGTTACACACAAATATTTGGTGTTGATTTTGAATACACTTTCTCATCATGTGGTTAAAATGACCTCATTATGAATGTTACTAGCATTTGCTACCCATTATGACCTTGACATTATCTAGATGAGCATTAAAACATCATTTTTCACATGAAGATCTTAATGAAAAACAATACACGCACCAACCAAAAGGCTTTATTCCAACGAGAAAATAACATTTAGTATGCAATTTACATAGGTCAATCTATGGTCTAAAACAAGCATCCAAGCCGTGGTATGTCAAAATAACTTCCTATTTACTAGAAACCAATTTTCAATAAGTACATCTAATAGTAATGTATATTAAAAGGGATTGGCATAGTTTTATCATAATAACAATCCATTTGTAAATGAGGTTATTATGATAAAACTAAACTAAATTAATTTGAATGGTTAAAATCAAATTTTCAAATGACATATAAAACTAAATTAAGTTATGGACTAAGCATATAAATGACCAATAGAAATAGAAATAAAGGAACAATCCACTTCAACCAATTCAAATACATAACTAATATTCTTAAAAGATTCAACATGGAAAATAATAAACCAATACATATTCCATTAGACTCTAATCGATCAAAATTAATTAAAGATCAAAGTCCTTAATCAAAAGAAGAAAGTGATCTCATGGACACCATCCCATACAAAGAAGTAGTTGAATGTTTAGTGTTTGTTATGACATTTATTTAGCTAAACAATATTTTTGTTGTTACAAGTGTATCTTAACACTTAAATAATCTAAGGCCATTACATTGGTTAGATATTAAAAGATTATTTTGCTATTTGACAAGGACCCCAAAACATGGCATTCAATATACTAAATACATAAAACAATCATTTGTTATTGTGTCAATGACAATTGGGTTGGAAATTTGAATTTAAAAAGGTCAACTTTTGGATATTCATTTATTCTAGCTAGGGGAGCTACAAGTTGGGCCAATAAGCAACAAACTTGCATGGCCTTCCCTACCAAATAAGTGGAATACATTGCTACAACCTAAGTTGCAAAAGAAGTCATATGGTTGAAACAACTAATGTCTAACTCGGGCTAGGTTTCACATTGCCTACTATTATTAAATGTGACAACCAAAGTGTTATTGCACAAAAAAATTCCCAAATATCATTTAGAATCTAAACATATAGAAATAAAATTTCATTATATATGTGAAAAGACACTTAGTGGACAATTAAAATTAAAATACTACAATAATGAAAAATAAATGTAGATCTTTTTACAAAAAATGTACCTAAAGAAAAACATATGTATTGTATGCAAATTCTAAAAGCATACTTCAAGCAAGTGTTAGACATGAAATAATACACCCTTCAAATAAAGATATCATGAAAAGTGAAGTGACTAGGAAAATCCATGATAAGATGAGTCATCCCCATGTGTATAAAAATCTAGATCATGTATTAATAAATATACAACTTCAACACATGTTTCTTAGTTTTCTTAGTTTTTTTCCTTAAAAACTTGTGTGCAATTTTTGGTCAAATGAATGATTTCGATCATTTGCTAATGACCAAGTGTAAAGGTTCCAAACTACCACTATACCATCTACCGTGCCACAAATGAAATATGTCATTGTAATTTATTATATTACAATTATTATTAACCGCATTTCATGGCCCACAAAGTTCACATCATAGTTGCACATGCAATTCACATTATAATTGAATTAGAATTACTTGTTGAATTTGATATTGTTCAATATGAAACACAACCATGCCACTATCATCATAATTCCTTAAAATGAAAATAGAGGGAAAAAACCAAGGGCACTTTACCTAGTTCCACACATTGGGACAAGAAGGGTTTGCATGAACTTTAAGATAAGATTAAGATGAGTTCTTCAAATTAAACTCACAAACATGTGAAAATGGACAAATCAAAATAAGAAAGGAGTTAGTACATTTGGAGCAAATTAGGTCACATACTAGCCTTGAATTCAACATAAATTCACACAACCTAGACTTGGGAGGAATCACCAAAACTTCTTTTATCCTATATTCTATGATTGGCAACTCAAGGAGGAGGATGGAGGAGCATGGTGATATGGCAAGCCTATTTTTGATATCTATTGTTGAAGAAATTTCCAACAATCTAAAGAAAGCCCAATTTGGACAAGGTTTGTTTTTCCAAACCTTGTCTCAACATTGTGAAATGCCTGAGGACTTCAAATTCCCACAATTGAAAATGCACTTAAGAGTTTTGGGGACTAATTTAACTCCCACGCACTTCCTTCTCATAAGGGGAATGTGTTTGGGTGTTAACAATAAAGTTTTATGGAGTTTTCTTAAAGAATTTTTGTTAATGGTTTCTTGGCCATCACATTATATTAAACACCAAGTGTTAAAGTAACCATGGAAATCTTCAATAATATGGGAGATGTTTTCTATACCTTTGCATTATATTGCAACTATTCATGTAGACTATCAAGATTTCACTTCAAATTCCAATTCCCTCTTTCATAACCACAACACCACTATTGGCATTAACCATATCCATTCATTTCAATATTTTGTACATATTATTAAGTTGTAACATACTAAACCAATTTTATCACAACGACATTGATAGATATAAATTTAGATTCTTCTAAACAAAATATTTGATTACCATGATCACCAAAACAATTATAAGGAGACCAACAACATCGATATTACAATTTTGCCCTTATATGTTGTTTTATGATCAATTATAATTGCATCTGATTATTAATTTTTAATTACCATAATTAAATGTGTACAATATTTAGTTTAATGAATTTGATTAATTATATGTTTGGTAATAACAAGCTTCAATTATCTTCTATTTTTGGTTGACCAACAATGTAATAGTGTCACATGCATGAAAATAACAAAAATAGATGATGAAATGATAAGTTTAAATTTAAACCCAAAACAACATGAAACAAAGGAACCAAGATGAACATAAAGGTTAAAGTCAAAAACATGAAATGTGTAAGACTAAAATACAAACAAATCATTATTGTGATTAAATAACAAAATGTAGACATGAAAATAACAAAATAAAGTTATTGTGTAAAATTGCACTTCAAATTAGTGTTGAACAAACCAAAGGTAATTGGGGGTCCTATCTCTATTAAGACCCCTTCAAAGACCTAATTCAAACAAACTTTCATAAAGGTCTTCATGTGCCCACCAACTAAGGTGATTTCATAAAAAATTTCTTAATTAAAAGTGAATTGAAAATTAATTGGGAATCAATTAAAAGTTAACTAAAAATGGACTAAAAATATTTGGGAATGAACTAAAAACTTAATTACAAATTTTATAAATATGAACTAGGAATTAATTATAAGTTATTTAGGAATGAACTATGAATTAATTATAAGTGAATTATGAATGGACTATGAATGAATTACAAAGTCATGGATTTTAATGAAAATCCATGTGAATGAACTATATTCATCATGTGACCATGTCCAATATTGGCATTGGGGACAATTCATCCAACCACTTCCAATAAACTATAATTTTTATATTTTCAACTTTTAAGTTGGAAAACATTTAATGGATTTCAAATTGAATTACAAGGTAGGAAATTGAGTTAATTTTTTGGGGGCATTAACAATAGGCTTGAGGATGATGTCATTTTCTTGGGCAAATCCATCCTTGACTAGTACCATTAGGTGTCACAAATGCCAACACTATGGAGTTCATTCATATGAATGTTCATCTATGACTTGTAGCATGAATTTGTACCTAATTCCTAATTTAGTTTTAGTTCATTCTCAATTAAGTTCTAGTTACATTTTAATTCACCTCAAGTTCACTTTTAGTTAACTCTTAATTAAATCTTAATTCATTTCTAATTAACTCTTAATTGACTTTCAACTCAATTCTACTTAACTTTTAGTTCACTTTCAATTAATTCGTAGTTAATTTTCAGTTCATTTTTGTTTGAGTCTTAGTTCACTCATAGTTCACACATGGGTGGACATGAACTATACGTGAGTACACATGGGCCACACATGGGTGCACATGGATGAACATGGATCACACATGGACGCACATGGGCCACATGTATGTTGGAAATTTCTTGAGAAACTTTCTTGAATTAGGTGCTTAATGGGTACAAATAAAGGTAGAATTTCTCATTATTTTCAATATGTTCAACATTAGTTTTGGGTACGTTTTCTTGTCACAACCTTGTTTTATTCTTGTTTTGTTCTTGCAATAAAACCTTGTTGGATTCTTGTTTTACACATGTTGTGTTCTTGTTTTTTTTAAAAAAAATTTGTGATCTAAATTTGAAATTAGGCCTACCCTTGTTCTTATCTTGGTTTAGGAAATCCTAGACTTGGTTGTTTTTGTGCCTATGACATAAGGAATGTCACACCTTGATTTTCCTAGACCTATTAAGTTTAAAAGATCATAGAAACATTTAAATAAATATTTTCACAATTTTTTAATGAATAAAATAGATTTTAAATTATATATATTGGTATTTTTAATCATTGCATTTTCTTAAAAATCAAGAATGTAACATTGGTTATTTTCCTTGAGCTTTTTGTTCAAAAACACAAATTTGAAACATGATTTGAGAATTTTCATTGGATTTTTTTAAAATAATTTTGAAATCAGTTTTTTTAGTTTTTTATTAGGGATTTAATTGAGTAAAAATAATTTAGTTATGAATTTTTTAAGGTAAGGAAGATTCTTGAAAGGGCCATCACTATTAGAAATACAAAATTTTAACAATTTTCATTTTTTTATTCCAAAATAAACTTCAAGTTATATATTAAAGCATGCAATGGATAAACATGAGATATATATATCATTGTGAAAACATTTAAAGGAAAGGGGCTAGGAAAATGATTTGGCCGTTTTTTGGTCCCTTAATCATTCCTTGAAATGGTTCTTAGTGGTACCACCCAAGGATGGGTTTTCCCTTCTTTGTTTGGAGAGTTAGAAAAATAAGGCCATGATGTATTATTTATTGAAACAAAGTTAAAACTATGAAATTTTTGAAAGAATTTTTGGGTGGAATTGATGGTAGGAAAAGTAATAGAATTGAGATTGGATGATATCAAATCACTTATTGTATGCTTACATAAAAATTAGGCTTATTTCAAAAAAGGACTAAGGGCCATTTTGGCCTTAAAGGGAGAATGAAAACAAGGTGAGTTTAAGGCATCATGTGCATGTTTTGAAATGATTAATTTCAATGGGTTGGTTAGTAATGATGGACACCACAAAAAGTCATGAATCGCATTCACATATTGTAATTGTGTATATTGGGATTGGAGTCTAGTGAAACTTTAGTATCATTTTTTGTACCTTAACAAACATACATTTACTTGGGCTTGGTTGTTATGATTGAGGCAATAGGTGAGGAATATGAATCACGTCAAGTGGTCTAGAGGCCAAGTGTAGAATTGGTTTGAGAACTCATTTGGTAGGCCCTTGAAGAAAGCTTCACAAATGGGGTTTCATCAAGTTGGATAATCAAGGCCTTTTGATAAGGTTGGGGTGAAAAAACACCAATTGGACTTGCCATTCAAGGTCCAATCACAAGAGTTGGCATCATATGCACATGGTGATTAAAAGAAAAATGCATTTGAGCATGGAATGTGTGCTTCAACCAAGTCCAAAATGGGAAATATGAGCTTGGGAGGAAAAACAATATGCAAGGCATGCGGTCTTGTGAAAGATTGTTGTTAATGGGGACATTAACTTTTTCAATCCTTTGGAAGGAAATAATGTAATGATTTTCACCTTAATAATCATCACAACAAGTAAACAATATTGCAAGTCAAGGGTGGTGAAATCTGTAAGGGTTACAACCTTGTGGATTGGTTGATGTCAATGAAGATGTTAACCTCTCTTTTCAATGGGAGAAAGTCTTGCAATCCTTGTTTTGAAGTTGCAACAAAAACATGAAGGAACATGAAGCTGAACAAAAAACAAAGTTGAAGGCTTGGCTTTCAACCCATGTGATTTAATCAAGGGACTTCAAACATGAATCTAAAGGTGCCCTAGATCTTTGGGACAAGGTTTAAAGGACTCGTAAATTGGCAAAATTAAAAACTTTTGAAGCTCATTTTTTAAAGTCTTAATTTTTTTGTCATTTTGATTCATTTCTATTACTAATCACAAAGTATAATATTGAGAGGAAAATGATGACTCTTCCCAAGTTTGGATCATGGTGAATCATGTGAATGTGTGTCTCTTGTGACTTCATTTGTGGCCATTTTGGTTCCAATTTGCATTAATCACTTTCATTTTTAGTTTGTGCAAATTGATTTCATTTTGAGTTCAACTTTGTGAGCTAACCTTAGTCTGATCTTGGAGCTCCCAAACAATCTTCTTGTCTCAATGTGTGAAGCTTGGGATCATGCTTAAGGCTTTCAAATCTTTTAAAACACATTATATTGAAAAGTTTGCCCCAATATCTTATGGCAATTAATCCTTTGGGGCACTTCATTTGGTATTAGAGTATTAAACATGTTTAACTTTATTTCACATAGTTGAAAGGAAGGATTGACACAGCCCTTGGTTTGTCAATTGGCATTGAAAGTATACGAGGCTATCAATTCCCAAGTTTGTAATGGAATGCAAATCTAAGGTATGTTCATTAACTCTAAAAAGAAAATGGGGGTGGGAACTTTGTGATGAGATTAAAGCAAATCCATAAACAAAAGTTCAACTTGCACAAACCAAAAAAAAGGTAGTTAGTGTAAGTTGGAGCCAAAATGATGCATGAATGAACCATGGATGAACCAAACTCACAAGACGCCATAATTTGGACTTAGAGATGAACCACCACATTTTCTCCTATAATATACTTTGTGATTAGTGGTGAGGTTACATCAAATGTTTAAAAATTCTACAACTCCTTTTGAATATTCATAATTTTGCCAAGTTATGAGTCTTACAACTTTGGATGGAAAGAATTAGATGATCCTACATTTGGGGGATCACGATAACACTTGACCAAAAATGAATTTTGATCACTTAGGACAATTTACAAATGTGAAGCCTTGTGGATTATTTGATGTCAATGAAAACATCAACTTTTCCTTTTAAAGGGGGAAAAAATTGTGATGATCTTCACCTTGGGGGATTGTCACAACAATTAAGTGAGTTAACAAGTCAAGGATGGAAAAATCTACAAGGGTGAATCCTTGTGCATGGTTTGATATCAATAAAGACATTAATATCTTCCTTTAGTAGGAGAGAATGGCATGACTTTCATTTAAGGTTATGCCCAAATGCTTTAAATAAATTTTGAATTAGAGTTGCAAAAGTTATTTGGCATAATGTTTTGGACTTATTTCATGTCAATGAAGGTATTGATTTCTTTCTAAAGTGGGAGAGAATGTCGTGACCCATGTGACAAAGACTTATGAAAACATGAAATTGAGCTAAGAAAGGTGTTAAGGGGTATATATCTTTAAACTAATTAATGCCATAGGCATCCTAGTAATTAGTAGTTATTAGTGGTAATTAAACTTATCGTTCTTTAACAAAGGGGTGAAGTTAGTGGGATTAAGTAGTTCATGTTAGTGAGTGGTTGGGTGTAATCCACACAATCACCTATGAGATTTATAGGAAGGGATTAGGATAAGGACCCTATTTTCACATGGGGTCAATGTGGGCCTTGTGTGGCTTTGTGGAAAAAGAGGATTTGGAAGAATTATATAACTTTTGATAAGTTTGTAGTTTGGAGTTGGAATGAAGACCTTTCTTTTGGAGAGAGGTGCAATGTAACACTAGAGACGAGGGAATGGTTGGGAAATGTATTTTGTATTCATGTGTTATCTCAATGGAAAATGGTTTAAAAGCCTTTATGTGTTTTGTGTGAGTTTATTTTATTAGAATATGAAGAAAGGTAGTATAATTTAAACTTACATCATGTGTTGTTATATTTATATAATAATTCTGCATTTTTCTACAAAAAATGGTAAAAACATATGTTAGGTTTTAGAGTCTTTGGAGTAGGAAATCACTTGTTGTCACAAGGAGGTAACAACTATTATGTGGTAGGAAGGGAGAATTTTTGAAAGTTGAAGTCTACATAATAAATGGGGCTGCTTTAGACGATAAACAACAACCATAAGAAGTGAAGTTACAATGACTTCAAAGAACGAGTAGTGTCCCTAAAGGGCATACAAGCGTTGTTAAGGCAAGACAATAACTATGGAAGGCATGAATACCCATTGGGCCATTATTTTTAAGGTATTGAAGGTATTGTAGAGGCATTTTTTGAAACATTATGTACAATTTCAAACTCATGTACTATAGAAGTAATGTTTAGGGGTCACATTTTCACCCCTTTACAAAAGCAATTGAAGGTAAACCTTCCAAGTGTGCCGATGGGAGATGGATTTGAAACCAAGTCTCATAAATTCAACATTAACATTCTTCTTAATGGGGTAGAATGTTTCAACTCAAACTTGGGCACATGACTAATTTGTGGGAGTCACGAAAAAGATTGCCCCAATGGAACATGGGGAGAATTCCTTTCCATAATGTGTCCTAGAAAATCAATGCTTCAATGGGATTCAATCATTGAAGGTGGGTTGAATGCAAGTTTGAAGTCAAGGAGAAAGTTGTAACCCTTGCCTTGGGTTTGCAACACAAGTTTCAAATGATCATGAAACCGAATTAATTTTTTTTTAAGGTGGCTTGGCATGAGAATTGTTAAAGGAACCTCCACAAAAATGCATGAAAGATGGGGAGTTCACAAGTGTGCCCCATAACATCAATGAGGGCATTAACCTTTGTTTTAAATAGGGGAGAATGTCACAACCTTAACATGGGTGCATGACCAACTCCAATAGGGACAACAAAATGTCTTTCTTGGGGGGAAGGAAGTTGGATGTTTCTAAATGGAAATGGGTCATGACCAAGGTTAAGGAAGTTCATGACAAACATTTTTACAAAAGTAGGTTTTTTAATTGAATTGTTTAGTTTTAAAAAACCCAAAATGATATGTGCAAAAAAACCACCTTGTCATCTTAACAAGTTGATTTGGATTCAATGTTGTGATTAAGGTGGTCTTTTTTTATTGGTAGACAATGGGCAATTTGATGGTTAAATTTATATTTAAATTTTAATCATTTTTTTGGATCTTTTCCTTTTTTGTAAAAAGTAAGCATTTTGAAATATGTTTAAGTCTTGAAAAGGTAGGTAGGTAGGTAGGTGGTAACCTTTGACTAAGCTAACCTATTTAGTTTGACCTACTTAACCTAGTCTAATTAGTCACTCTAATCTAACTTACCTACGCTTGTCCTTTAAGCATGCATATAACTTACAAATATAAGGAATTGAGTCCTTCACCTCCATAATGATAAACCAAGTCCTTACCAATGGACTACACCTCCAACAGGTGACAATTTTTGTTCAATTTTTTATTTCACATCACTATTTATGTAGGTAAGTAAGAAAGTTATGTAATTAGTAAGTAGGTTGAAAATAAGTTGGTAGGTAGGATGCAAGATGATAAATAGGAGGACCTAGGTATAAGGTACATAAGTAGACCTAGGTAGGTAGGTAAGGTAGACCTAAGTTACCTACTTAACCTAGGTAGTAACTAAATATGTATGTAGGTAGGTAGATAACCTTATTCTACCTACTTAATTAGGTCTACCTATTTACCCTAGGTAATAACTACATAGGTAAGTAGGTAAATACATCTAGGCTACTTACCTAACTTATGTAATAGGTAGGTAATTAACTAGGTAGGCCTTGGCTAACTACCTAGCCTAGATAGTAGGTAAGTAGGTCGATAGACCTAGGCTACCTTCCTAGCCTAGGTAGTTGACTTGACCTAGTGACCTACCTTCAAAATATTGTGTTTCAGTTTTGAGAATACATTTTGGGACTTTTGAAAATTTTGGCCATTTCAATGTAACCTTTGTGGCTGTCACATAATATATTATGTGGGAGGAAATGATGACTCCTCTTAAGTTCAGGTTGTGTGAATTCTAAGTGAGTATGTGACTAAACTTGGTTCCAAATGCACAAACTATTTTCTTTTTCTTAGTTAATACATTTTCATATGTCCATGAAGTGAACTAGAAATTCATCTTAATCCCATCTCAAAGCTTTCACATGCCCCTTTAACCTCAAATGTGAAAAGTTAAGAACTCAACCAAGGCTTTTAAGTCTTGTGTAATGCATTGTATCAAAAAGTTTACTTTGATACCTTGCACAAGCCTTTAGAACCACATATCACCCAAGCAATCTTTCGACCAAAATTCCTATTTCAAAATTTCACATGAAAAATGTCAATTCACTTTCAATATTTACACTTCAAGGTTTTTTCAATAATATATTTTGGGTTCAATTTTTGACCATGTTTATTACATGAATTTTTGTCTCAAAACTTCAAAACTCCATGGGACTCTAACTCCAAAAGTGGGAAAACCCATTTGAGAATGCTGAAATTCACTCTCTCACAGGGAATGTTTGAATCCTGAAACACTTGTTTGGTCCAATTCCCCTCTCATGCCTTTAGGCCTTGGTCATGAGCCCAAGACTAGATTAGTTGTGACAAAGATGATAATTCTTTAATTTCTTGTTACTAATGTTATGAAGCATTTGATTGATGATTGTTAGAAATTTGGAATTTACTATGGGTATGTAGTGCATTGTTTTAATTATGTCCACATATGAACAAATATTTAATTTATATTTGCACCTACCTACAAAGGCATGCACATGTACTTTGAACCACCTAAATCTTGTAAACGGTTGTCTATGTTGGGTGAGATATCATGTACCTTTACCATGTGGCTGATCACATGAATATTAGCTCAATTCACTTAGACCTTTGTGCTACACCATATTGCACAAATTGACATAAACTTGTGCTTTCACTTTTGTTATATTATTTGTTAAGTCGAGTCTTGTAAGAATTATATCCTTCAAATATTGTGAATGATACACAATTTTCACTCACTTTTTGGTTTCATATAAGGATTCAAGAGTTAAACTAGTGCCCAATGCCATGGGTTTAGGGTTTCACATTGCACTTGAAACAAAGATTTCAGGCTCAAACAAGGTGCCTGAAGATAGGTCGACTTTACAAATGACCTTACTAGCTCAATCATCTTGACCAAGCCAAATATGAAACATGTTTTGGTAACTTTTCCATTTGAAAGCTCACACACATCTTAATAGTGATCTTCACAAGGGGACAAGAAAGAAGCTCCAATATGAGCTGAAAAAGACAACTTTAACTATTACTCAGAAGATCCTAGGGTTGGATATAAGGCTGCCTTTCACATCAAAGGACACTTACTTTTCTTAGCAATTTCTTCAAAAGGTCCCATCCCTTGAGCACCATGTGTGACCTGAATTCATGCCAAAATTCTGAAATTTCACCCTTGGTGATTCAGAATGCATCTAAAGAACCTGTCCCCTATCGATGGACTGCCCCAAACAATTGTCCTCCCTAGTTCAAATATTTGTCAGGGATTTGGAGTTTGTTCAGCTCATTATTGACTGTAGAAAGCTCTTATTGGAGTGAGCACTAACAAGCTATACACCAAAATGTATGCTTAGAAAGAGGCACAACACACCCCAGGCAACACATTCAATATGAAATGACATTATACGTCCTTCTCATCATTAGTAAACTTGCTTTAGTACAAATACATGTGCAGACAAAAGGCACAACCCAATGAAGCAAAGTGTAGGGCATGGGTTTGTAAGAATTGGACCTTAAGAGATTCTGGAATGTAATGACGTCAACTACTCCCAAAAAGTCAATTTTACAAGAGAGGGACATCAGTCTATAACTGAGCAATCAAAAGGTTGTTGATCACTAGCAGAAAGCCATTATTGAAGTCAGCCACTTTGAAATCATTGTTAGATAAATACAACTTGCTGCAGACTAATGATGAGATAATCCACAATCAACATGTTCCAGAAGGTTAGTTTGAACCTACTGGCAGAAACCCGAGGTGTGTACCGTGTCTGACCAGTACTAGAAGAGAGGCCTTCAAGATAGACATGTCAATCTGCCTTCAAGACCACAAGGGCTAGTAACCTAAAACCAAGCAATACTGCTTCAAGTTGCAAAATGTTCAGACACATGTCAAGACTTCCCTCCACACAAAATACTTGATGAACTGTTAATAATCTTCCTTAAATTTGGGGTTGTTGGGCTCACTTCAATTCAGAATTGTTGAGCAACTACTCTAGATGGCACCCACCAGGTCTCCTGCTATACTGATGCCTAACGATCAAGCTCAACATGCTGAGAGTAGGGAGAAGTCTTTGGCTTAAGCTGATGCTCTGGCATCCACCCCATTCATTCTGGTGAGACTTTCCTGACTCCATCAGAGCCCTTCAAGGGACACAATAGGTTGCTCACATTAGGAGATATGAATACAAACTAATCAGCCATGACAAGGCATTACAGTATTCAGCAAGACTGTCAATTTGAATGAATGGGATCCCTGGACTTTCTCCACTAACAACTGAGAGCAAAATTTGTGACAATCAATCAGTCCACACACATTCTGGGACTACCACCTCTTTTCCTGCAGCAGAAGAAAATTTCCAGAGATGAGCTTCAATGTCCCCTTCCTGATATTATGTTACCATCACAGCATTCTCTAAAAAAGTCAACCAGATGGTTCCTCAACACCCTCCCCACTAATGTACGGTTGCTGTGAGACTGCTGTTACTGGGAACTGTTGTGAACTTACTGGCCCAGGTACTACCCCTGTCGACAAATTTGGTGTTGACCCTGTGACACAACCACATAATAATTCTTTAGCAAATTGCTATAAAGTCACTGTTCAGCTTAACACCTGCCAGCTGAACATCTGCCAAAGACAATTGATGCAAGTCTGAAAATAGGAGACAAATAGAACATTGGAGACATAAATGTCACATGCAATGCAGTGAAATTGAGACATACAAGCACTATGAGTAAGAAGGATTATTTACCTGTAGGAGGTGCAGGAGTGGATATAGGAACATATGCTTGAGGTAGGCCAGTAGGACTGTAGCGCACCAGGTGTGGAGTCTGCACACCATACTGTGGTACTGGATATACTGGGCCTCCCTGCAGAGATTGTGTTGTAAAGCCAGGATAAACTGGGCCTGCTGTTACAGGACTTCCCAGTGTACCTGGTCCACCATAAATTTGGGGTGGATATTGAGGTCCACCACCACCATAAGGAAACAAATTCTGCAAAACAGCAGAGACAAACACCAAACTCATAAACCATTTGAATCCAGGCCCACTTGCTTCTTCCACTTGTTCACACGAAAATGGTGTCCAAATAGTGCCTCTTGCATACTCAAAGATGTCTCAAGGTAAGCAATCAGGTGTTAGGCATGGAGCCCATATTCTTCCATATCCTAACTGATGTTTCAGGCATCGCACACACCTGAGGGTAGCCTGTGTACTCTTGGGGGTATTGTGGATACCTAAAGTCCAGAAACACAGAAATTTACATTAGATACAAGGCTACAAGCATGTGTCAAGAATGTGAAGACAACATTCTGTTTGACAAGAAGTATTCAGTTTTCACTCCCACTCTATGAATCAAAGACTCAAGATAGATCACCCAGCATGCACACAAATTGCCTACATAGTAAATTAAGACATCATAAGACCACCCTCCCCCACCCCGGCATAGTGTACTTGCAAACCCTCTATGATAAACTATATTACCCCGCCTGACTATGCAGTTAACAATAAGACTATATGGAAAGATTGATAGGGTTTAGGAAGCAAAAAAAAAGTACCCGCCATATGGAGGATAGGTGAAGCCACCTTGCTGCACAGGATGGGTGTATGAAGCACCAGATTGAGGAAATGAGGTTGTGCCAGTGTAACCGGGCCCTCCCTGCTGAGGGCCTGCAGCAAATGCAGGCAATGGGCGAAAACGGTTGCCTGAGGTGGATTAGAAAGCCATGCTCATTAGTATATGCCTGCCTCAATCATCATTCTTACCATCAGACTGCAAGTCTAAATCACATATATCTGATGGCCCAAGACAGCCATTTATCCACACTAGTCATTGCCAAGTTAGGCAATGATTGACAAGACTGTTTTACCCATGTCAACTTTTGTACACAACTTCTACTGGCCGGGTGGCTTCAGACAATAGAGCGCATTAATAGCTTAACAGCAGCTAGACATGTGACAATTTGTACCAGCTTGCCTCTGGGCAGGGTGGTGATACCATACTGCACCCTTCAGCTCATCTGCGGCATCCCATCATTTCCGGCAGTTCTAGTTGGATAAGGTGAACACCTAGAAGTCACAAGTTTGTGTTCATCAGCTCCAACTACCTTCTTACTTTTCAGTGCCAGGCTCACACTAGACAGGAGCAGGAGTAGATCTTATTGAGGGTGCAACCATGTTTGAGAAAGAGGATAAGGGATTGTGTTGAGCAGGCAGGCGTAGTGGAAAGTCACAAGGGACTGGGAGCAACAGTGGAGAAGATACCGTGTTGTCCATGGGGACGGGGCCGATGAGCGCCTAGGGATGCTAGATTACAGTTAGCTCGCCTCCCGTCTATAATAGGAGTCGCATCGCTGCACGCTCTCCTCGCAGCTTCCGCATCCCGGAATGTCACCTGCACCCCCTTTCCCGATTTCCTTCTTCACTTTGCGTGAACCGACTGCCCCATTCAGGATCGTAACTACGATGACAAACACGAGAATGTTCCTTCCATTCTTACCCCCAGCTCTCAATTAGGATCCCCTTGGAACCCGGTCATCGCCGCAGCCCAATTGCTGGTCCTTTGGGATGACATACAGTATACTGTTATGGCAGCTGGCTTAGACAGCCACTAGTGCTGCCAGACACCCATTTTGGTAGCACTGGTAGCACCACATGCACCTTCGGCCAGAACGAAAAATTTCAAACCTAATGTCAACAACACTCGAGGAGGAGGTGAGGGAGAAGAGCGGGAAGGATGCGCACAAAGCCATAGCCCTTGGATCGACCCGTGTTCTTGTCCGTGATGACCACGGCTTCCAGAATATCTCCAAACTGCTCAAAGTGACGTCGCATGGTGTCGCGCTGCGTCTCCCAAGCCAGTCCCCCCACGAACACTTTAGTGTAAGTCGTGTCCCCAAACTGGTTGCCCTGCGCCCCTGATCCTGCCCCAGGGCCCGTTGCCTGCTGGGCCATTGGTCCTGTCTCCCTCCCGTTCTTTGCCGGCTAAAATTCCACTACACCCCGGTGATATCTCCTGTGCCGCCTAAAACGTGATATCTCCTCCTTCACACACAGACAGACACAACACACACAGAGACAACAGACACAGACACAACGCTCCCCACCCTACACCCCAAGGCCGCGGGGGAACAACAACACACAAAAAACCCC
>Ga0116231_10003338_pt1 | contig 33477 bp, 30 predicted proteins | sample S1TSphgellanicum_2_FD_89695 | JGI IMG/M metagenome (GOLD analysis project Ga0116231, IMG submission 89695) | Host-associated microbial communities from peat moss isolated from Minnesota, USA - S1T2_Fd - Sphagnum magellanicum MG | ecosystem: Host-associated > Plants > Peat moss > Unclassified... | reverse complement strand
TTTTTTTTTTTTTTTTATTTTTTTTGTTGTTTTTTTTTTTTTTTTTTTTTTTTTTTTCTTTTGTCTTTTTTGGGGAAGAACCCTCTGTTCTGTTGGGAGGAATTTATTTATTATTAGTAATTTGGTTAAATCCTTTGGACTCAGTTCTGGAGGATTCTTGGGGCTTCGATTGCCCGTTTCTTGGTTCTTTTCTTCCAAAACAATTCCTCATCATGTTGGGTTTCAAACCAGATCCAGTTCTTAGAAAAGAAAAGAATTTTATTTCTTAATTCAAAATTTTAATTAAATTATCATATTTAAAAATTAAATTAAAATTAAAAAATTATTTAAAAAATTTAAACTCTGATCACCGACCCCAGGCACAAACAAGCCCACCCTACTCCTCCTCCTCCTCCTCCTCCTCCTCCTCCCTCAGGGGGCAGCAATATGGGTAGTCCACATTTAGACACATACGTGGCCCTTCTTCATAGGTCAACTTTTTTTGTGGTTTGGTTTGTGGTCAGAAGTGTGAATGGGGCCCATCAATGATCAAGTGGTGTCTCAGGAAGGTGGGGGGGGGGAGAGGAGGCCCACACAAACAGTTTTTTTGACTTGACTATATCAGACTAACAAATAAGCAAGCAAGCAAGCAAGCAAGGAAGAAGAAGGAAAGAGAGAAGGAAGGAAGGAAGAAGTAGAAAATAGGTAGGTTACCAATAGCCTAAAATGCTTTATTAAAAACTAAAAGTGCTAAAATCATGTGTCTTTTGGAGATTTCAATAGCCATAATTCTAAAAAAATTTAAAAGAACAATTGCCAGATATAAAACATCATTTTAAGTAAGTAGAGTAGCCAAAATGTATAGAAGGATTTTTTTTAAAAATATGAAAGTGCTAAAAATCATAGCATTATATTAAAAGGGCTAAAATCATGTGCTTTGTGAGATTTTCAATATCCATAATTAGAGAAAAAAATAAAATGTATGAAACATTGTTTCAAGCAGAGTAGCCAAATGTATAGAAGGATTTTTTAAATATGAAAGTGTTCAAATTCATAGCTATATAATGAAAATTAAAAGTGCTAAAATCATGTGCTTTTGGAAATTTCAATAGCCATAATTGGAGGGGGGGAAAAAAAAAATCGCCAGATACAGTACGAGCCTATCACCAAACGCCCACCTATTACCACACACACATTTTTTGAGCACTACCCAACCCTATGACCCTACAAGATGAGACTGGTTTGTTCAAAACTGAGACCAACACTTGAAAAATATCACATGACTTGATTTACTTGGGTACCTATCTCATGTGGATAAAAATCAGTTTTATTTATTTATTTAATTTTTAAAAAATAAATAAATCTTAATAAATATTTTTTTTAGGTGATTTTTTTCAAAATGATGAGAATGTAGAGTTATTTATTCGATTTTTTTTGAAAATTAAATTAAACTGAATTAAGCACATGTGATATTAAATTCTTCTGGTTAGTCAAAAATATAGTAGAATGATTTTTTAAAATTTATTTTATTTTATTTTATTTTATTTTATTTTTGCAAGGTACTTCCAAGCTTCTTTTGCCTGTTTCCAAATTGGGTGGTTTTGTTGTTGTGATGGGTATTTTGTGGGCATTGTCTACCATAAATATCTTTTAAAAATGTTGTGTTTTGCACTCCAACTTGGTATGGGTGGTGGTCATGTGTGTGTGTGTGTGTGTGTGTATGTGTTTTGGTTCCTTTTTCTAGATCTCATCATCTTCTTTTCATTCTTGCTTTTTCTCCATACTCGTGACCTCTCTCTTCTTGGCTATTGACAAGTGGACTTGGGTGTTCCTAGCATCATCCATAGATTACCTAGTAGGTGAAGTATGTTTTCACTCTTTAATGCAAGGACCTTGTCAACACCTACCTATGTAAGTACTACATACTTATTCATCGCCTCCTCGTCCAATTTTAGTTGAAATTTGTTGCCTTCAATTGATGATCCTCTTCTTCAACATGTGTGTTAGGCTACTCTCCTCCTCCTTCACCAACCAATCTCCCCCCCCTCCCCCCCAAAAACCTTCTACCCCCAAAGTTTGCACCAACCTCCTCAACACTAAGAAGTTTTTTAATGTAAATTTTGGTGCTTGGTTCTCATTGCACCCAATGTTGCATTGAAATGTTGTGATGAAGGTGGGTCACTTCTCATGTGGTCACTTTGAGTATTTAAAATTTTTTAGGGCACACTCCAAATGCCAATTAGTTTACCTATTGTCAAGACAAAATCGATGGGCCAATTTCAATGACCTATGCAAATTGGCAAAAAAATTTAGGGAATTTGAAATGCGAATTGGACATTGGACATTGGACATCCCTCGAGCTCTTGACATATTTAGTGGGAGTTGAAAGTAAGTGGATCATTATTGTGATGATCCACTCTTAATATGTGTAGTAGAGCACTCAAAATAAGAGGCTCACAATTAGCTTTAAATGGACCTATACAATAGTGTGCCACAATGTTCATCAATTAAATTTGAAATTAATGTGGAACATATATTGAGTTTTGAATATAGTGTATTAGAATTTAGGAGGGTTTTCTTGTGTATAAACAACAACCCTAAAGCATATTTTACAACTACAATGATGATGGTCCCACTTCACAAAACTTAGGGTTTGAAAACCACCATTAAAGTCATCATGTTAACTCTTCAGCCTCAGCTATGAAGACAAGCTTGCCACCAAGGTTTTTTAAATCCTGGCCACACATGTTTTCACACTCTTTGATTACAATGAATGACAACTTGCTGATGTGTCCTAATTTCCCTAGCTTCTTGGCCCACCTGATTTGGAAATTGCTTGAATGGGAATAGGGGGTGGTCCAAATTGGAATTTTTTGAGATAAGGTCAAATGCTCATGTTCCATGGCCACTTTCAATGCCCCAATGACAGGCCACAAACAACCCTAGCTAGCATAGCACCTTCAACTTCTTCTTCTTCTTCTTCTTCTTCTTCAAAGGCTTTTTCATTCATTAATTGGGTGGACACAATTGGTGATGTTTTCAAGCTTTGAACAAGTTTGATTGATGGGTTCTCTCTCTCTCTCTCTCTCTCTCTCTCTCTCTCTCATGGACCCCACCTCCAAGTCCTTTGCAAAAAATCATGGTCAAAAAGTGATGTGTGAGAAAATTTGTCTTTCTTGCCACAATTTTAGCAAGGAAATTGTGGAAGGATGCAATAAAAAACATCATGGTCAAATAGACAATTTCTTAGGTGGACATGAGAACTTAACTGGAGAAAATTGGGACATTTGTACATGTTAGTCAAAATGTACCCCCACTTTATTATTGGGGGGGGATGTGGAGTCAGCCCAGGTTTTGGATTTTCTTGGGGTTCGGGGAGGGGATTTTTTTGTTTTTTTTTCAATTTGTTCCCAATGTGTTCCCATCATGTTCACAAAATGTTCCCAATATCATCACCTCAATTTAATCTGATATTGTTTGGCCCCAGTTCAACTTCCATGTATGTATGTAACGTGTTAAGGGGTTGCCAAAGGAAAGCATATCTAGGCTTCTATGTTGAGGAGAGCTGAATGTTCCAGAAAAATTGGTGATGGGCCAAATCAATCAATGCAACTCCTTCTAATAAGAGAAAGAAAAACTATATGGCTGCAACCATCATCTAATTAATACAAAGATGAATAAGTAACACCAATAAAAATACATGCGACCCGACCATGCATAAAATATTCCAATTGAAGTTGTGATAGTTAATTAAATAAGTAAATAAATAAATAAAGCTGTGGTAGGGTTTAGGTTATTGTTTATAAGAGTTAAGTTTTTCTCACAACAAAATCAAATTTGGTACACACACACACACACACTCTCTCTCTCTCTCTCTCTCTCTCCTTTCCATAAGAGGTGGATTGAAGACCATCAGAGCATCTCCAGTGGCCAGCACTAAACCGCCCAGCATGGGAGACGATAGGTAGCAACCTGGGAAGAATGCATGTTTTCCAAGACCCCCCCTAATATTAGGGGAAGAGTGAGTTCTGGGACAAGATAGTCACTGTTGCTCCTTGTTGTTTTTTAGTAACTGATCATAATGATTGGTCCAAGTGGTTTGCTATTAGTAAGTAGTCTACACCTTGGGAGTCTTTTAGTACCTGACTATAATGATTCGTCCAAGTGGTTTGCTCTTGGTACCCTACACCTTTTTCTTTTCCAGTTGATTTGGGGTATGGGTCAGGCTGGGCAAATTAAAACTATGGGAAATTGGAAAGCTCGTGGATGTGAAAAGATCCCAATGGTGGGGCCAATGGAAGAGTGCAACTGAAGATGCTCTACATGAGAGAACCTTCGAAAGGAAACATTTGACGTCCAAGTTTGAGATGAAGTGTTTATGATAATAGTAATTCATTAAAAACATGTTTTGAATTTGGTCTTCATGCATTACATGTAACAAGACAAACTTGTTCTATTGTAAAGTTTAGAATATGAATAATTATAGAAAGAAAATGTTGCCATGTACACATGGCAATGTACATGGCAATGTGTTTCTTCAGTTGTAAGGCATTTTACTAATGGAAAAGGATTGCAAGCATGCTTGCAAGTTATACCTATTGTAGTTCAGATCATCCCAGAGGTCTCCAGATCTAGATACAAGCAGCAAGCAAGTCAATTGCTCGACTAGAGTTGTGGCCTTGTGTGTAAAATTTTTTGCAAAAATTGCAATTGTCAATTATAATTTTCAAAGAAAGATTCATCCAAAAAGAAGAAATCAGGAGAAACCTAGAAATCTCATCAGCTCCTCATCACATGCACAATGTGTAATTGTTGAAGAAGAAACACAAGGCAAGTTGAAATTGGCTTTGGATTGTGAAGAGAGGTGAATGACAGGTGAACTTGGAAAGTCTCTCAACACATTACAAGAACGCAAATTTCGTGTACATGCAATATGACAATTATGAAGTTTGTAGTGGAGATATCAAAGAGCACGCAAGCAAATCTTGCAAGGGAGTGTCTTTTGTTTGGCTCTTCAACATTGTCAACATGTTGAGCTACAAAAGGTGATGGCAATGGAGGTTGTGCCAACAGTGGTGACAAAGGTCTCACATGTTGAATCCAAGTTATCATTTTTTTTGGGTCCTTCGTTTTGGCTTTCATCTCTTTTTTATCTTGAGTTTTATCGTTCATCCCAATTTTACCTTTTGTTGTTTAAGTTTTCATCCCTAATTTATTTATTTTAAAATTAGTTCATCCTTAATTTCCCTTCTTATACATAGTTTTTTTTAATCCTTCAATTTATTTATTTTTATTTTTTTAAATTTTAGGTTTGGCTTCCATGGAAACCTTTCCCTTGTTAAGACCCTCCTCTTTCCTCCCATTTTTATTCCCCATTTCTTTTTTCCAAATGTGATCCTAGTTGTTTCCCCAAGGTTTCATCTTGTTATTTCATCTCCTTTTTTTCATTTTATGCAATGTTGGCTTTCATTATTGTCTTGTCCTCTTTGTTTCATCATGTGATGTTTTATTAAACTTGTATTATAGTTAATCTTTTAATTATTTTTAGGAGTTTGATTATGGCATTTCCTTAGTGTCCGTTATTTCACATGTGGGGTTCTATTTCCATGTTTAGGTTTGGCTTGTCACCAAAAACATTGTTGGACTTTTTGAGCTTTAGTTTAAAGTGGTAAAGAGGTTTTTTAAATTTCTTCTCAAGCCCCTTCCCCTCCCTTGATAGCTTGGGTTTATTGTTTGTTAAATTTTGACCCATTTGGGCCATTTCATTTTGGGCTCCCCTATCACATTTATATTTATGTATCTTAGTATTTTTGAGATGTGAAATGCAAATTGCTTTTATTTTACCTAGATTGCCTTTGAAATCTTTCAAATGTCGATGTTTAACACTTGTTCTTTCTTTTTTCACAATAATGTATTTTCCTCCGTTCTCAGAAGGGAGTTGTTAGGCATAAATTGATAAGGCACATGTGTGAAATTTTCTTTTAAATGATTGGGAGGAGCTTTAAAGGAAACATTTATGTAAAACCATGGGATCCAACAACTTAATTAATAACATGGAAAGGGCTATTAATTCTTTTTTTAAATAACAAGAAAAATGGAAAAACTTCAAGGTAGGAACTCCATTCTATTTGCTTGCCATCATGTTGCAACTACTGTCCTATATCAACTACCGTCTTTTATAAACCTAACAAAGACCCATAACAACTTGAAGACCTCTTGTAATTGCTACCTATCATCTATAATGCTTCTAGACCTTTTGTGATTGTTGCCTACCATCTACAACACCTATAGATCCTTTAGGGTTGTAACATATCATCTACATTGTTTATAGACCCTTTGTGGTTGTTGCCTACCATTTATATTACATGTAAATCCTTTATGCCTATTACCTACCTTTTGTAACACATGTAGACTGTTTGTGCATGTTACTTATTGTTTATAATGTTTATAACTTTTATATTATTGCTAGTGTTTTTATCAATTTTCCACTCCTTTTAAGCCTCAAAATATGAAGTTTACTTCTTTGTTGTTACTTTTCAACGATAGCTATCATCTTGTGGCAAAAGGTATATTCTAAAAATAAAACAAATAATGGATGACATATAAATCTTATAAATGAAATGAAGAAGTAATACATAAGAATAACAAAACTTTGTGTAATATTAATATGAACTATTTTTTCCTCTCTTTTCATATTGTAAGTAGAACTAAACACCAACCAAAAACACTAAAATCCATAGAACTTTCAACCATTATCCATTACATAGGGACAAATACAAATTTTTGCCATGTTTTTCTCTTTCTTTCTCACACATGAATGTCACACACAAGCATCTTCCTAGTGATTTAATGTTTAATGCTTCATGAATAATGAAAACTAATGATTTAATCGTTTAATTAAATCCTTCATTCCTCCCAAAAAATAAATAAATAACCCAAGAAAAATGTGCATGACACAAAGGTTGAATCCTTATCCTTTTAGATTTCTTTATCCTTCTAAATCTCATCATCCTAATCCTTTTTACACATCCTAAGTTAAGGGAAATTAATCCATCCCTTATCCACTTAGACTAATTAATTTAAATGGGTTCACCTTTTAATAAAGAGAAGATGTTAAGTAAAACATTTACCATTAATAACTAAATAATTATTAGGATGCATTTATAAGTAAACTAAATTAGATTTTTTTAAATAATTAATATTTTTTTAATTATAATTCTTCCCATAATTAGTTTTTAATTATTCTACTCCATGAGGGTAGTTCATTATATTGATGGTAATACCATCAAAAACCACATTCATTCTATAAATTTTCATTTGATTGTTTTGCCATTTAATGGTAACTACCATCTAATAATAGTACTACTATCTCCTAACATCCATGGTGTTTATCCAACATAGGACAATTTTTTACCTTCAATAATTTATTGCACATTTAAACCTTTGTTAGTTTTTACTTGAAGATTGGTCCCCTTTGTTTTTTGCTTTCTTCTTTCCTAAAATTATGAACCCAACTTCATGATAAGGTTCAAAAGGCCTTCTATTTATTATAGACTTTCCACCCTTTCTAGGCTTCTACTACCAACTTTCATCCTTTGATTTGACATTCATAAAAATATTTGGGAAGCTTTTAGGTCCAAACTCATTAGAGTGTCTTAAAGGCCTTTCGATTTATCAATAGACCTCATTCTTCATTTCTAATGGGGTGTAAGGTTCATTTTTCCTTAGGCCATTACCCCAATGACCTATTTGGGGAAATAGACTATTATGACCTTAATCATTACCATTTCATTCTTGCAAGACTATTGTCCATTTTTATTTAAGGTGTCACAAACTTGCATCCCCTTTTGAACAATTTTTAAATGGAAAAGTGAATCACCTTTAAAAGAACATATCAAGAGATTACACATACATATCTTTTTCATCATTATTTGAACATGACTTATGATTTTCATCGTGTTTGTTTGAAATCATGCATAGGCTCTTGTTTAAAGGCATGGCTCTCTACAACCTAGTCATCCCATAATTTTGTATGACCTCTAGCATATTTTCCTTAACATTATGCATTGAGTTGGGTCTTCCCCACCCAATAATCATAGGTTTAACCCATTACATATGTGGCCAATCCTTAAGCTTGATGGGGATACACCTTTTGCAGTATTTTCATGGAAAGGAATGTACAACTTTTCATGATGTTGTTTGAAACACCTTTTTTATATTGTTAAAAATGTCAAATTTCATATTTTTCGTGAATATACACATATTTTCCCAATTCATTCGCCCTCATTTTAATTCTCACAACTTATTGACATTGTATTATTCACATATGGGGTCTGCACTTTGGTTGATGTTGTTATCAAAAAACCCAACCTCATCCATGTGAAACAAGTCATCATTGCCATTAAAATCCTTTCTAGGCTTGACACTTTTTAAAAAATTCCTTCCTCTAATTTTGTTTGATTTGCTTCACAGGTTTAGGACCTAGGTTTGGATTTTGGATTTGGGCAAATGCCTGTTCCTCCCTTTCACTTTTAGGCATTGTCTTGGCTTTGTATGTTGGTCCTCTCTTTGTGTTCCTCCCTTTCCGTTTTGGATTGGTTTTTTTTATAATAAAATTACGTTTTTTTTTTCCTTTTACTTCCATTTGGAGGTGGAAACTTTATGATTGATTAATCACGTAAAAAGATTTTTTTCACCCAAATGTACCTTAAACTCCCTAAACTTCATCTTGAAAGGACTCAACACAGAGAATGGAAGTTGCATGTTCAGGACTTTAAGACTTTTGAAAGCAAATAAACAAAAAATTTGTGACATCCAAAAAAAACCTTTTTGAAAAATTAAGTGGGTTTTTTTTAAGTGAAATTTTGTCATTTGGTAAAATTTATCTTTAAAAGAAATATCCTATCACAAATTCTTTGTTTTTAAAAAAATCACCCAAAGAAAATAAATTATTCAGAAATTAGCACAATTTTTCTTACTTTCATAACTTGAATATTGCCAAATTTGGCTAAATATGCTTATGGATGATCACCACTTGAGCAACATCACAATTTATTTTTTTTAAAACATTGTCATGGATGTGTATTTTGTGACTTTATTTCCTTCCCCTTTCGGTTCGGGTAATCTCTAAAGCAAATTCCCCTTTGAAGGGTAGGATCTGTAAGAGCAGCTAAACCAGGGCTCAGCATGTGGCCTTGCAAACAAAATTGGATGAAAAAAAGTCAAAACATGCCAGTTTGGCTCAGCAGAAATGGTTTTGGCCCAGCATGTGTGCTGAGGCTGGTGAAAGGCACAGCCAAAGGCTGGCTACCACTTGCTATCGATTGGCTACATAGTTTGATAGCTCAAGGTGGGGTTCCGATTCGTAGTCTCCCACGTATGTGCAGTTCCAGTTTTAGTTTTATGGGTGGGGTTGGAAAAAAGTAAATAACTAAACTTGGAAGAGTATATTTCCAATGAAGTAGTATTAATGGGAGAGAACCCTCCTAATGCTAATAAATCTCTGCACAAGATCCAATGCTTGTAAAAGGTGGTTAGCATCATCACAATGACTACTCTAGATGTTGCAATTTGGCGATTTTGGACCCAAAAAATAAAAGACTAGTGGGGATTGAGAAATGATTAACACACTTATATGGGTGTGGGGGGGGGGGGTGTATGGGTGAAGGTCCTATAAAAGAACCTCAAAAGGCATCCATAGCATTTTGGTAGTAAGACTTTCTTATGAAAAGTTGCCAAATTTAATATCTAATTGCACTCTTCTAAGTAGTGTTTATTTTATTTTATTTTATTTTTCTCATGTTGCACCTAAAGTGGTCATCAGCAACAAGAGGATTTAGCCAAATCTGGTTGGTTGCAAGACAACAAATAGAGAAATAGAAAATCTAGGAACCCCTATTACATGTTGGCAAACCTATTAGCTAAATATGGCAATTTCAAAAGAAGAAAGCTATAAATTTGCCCAAATTTTCCAAAAAGCTTCACAATTTCATAATTTTTTTCCTTGAAGTGTGACAACTTTTTTTGAATTTTTTTCAAAAATTTACCTTGACCATGTTGTTTGGGACTTTTTTTTAATAGCAAAATGATGAATATTCGCCCCAAAAAAATCATCGCTTCTAATCAAAAAAAATATAAGATAGGTATGAAATGTTCTACCCTACCCACTCCACCTCCTAGATTGGATATTGCATATCATAGACATATGTTGAAATAAAATGCACAAGTTAGAGTGGTGGTTTGTGACAAGAATTTACCAACCTTTTGTGTAATGGGTCTTTTAAAAACCTTTTGATTTGATAAAGGCATTTTTGAAATTTGCATTCCATTTAATTACAACATGTTTATATTTTTAGAAATTTCCAATTTCCATTAGTAATTTATTTTATTGTAGGACATATATTGTCACTTGCCAAATATATTTTCAAATTTTCCCAACTTGGGAATGTAGAAATGTAGGCTCTCACATTGAGTGCAGAAAGAAAGGGGACAAGATACATGGGGAGATTTCACTAGGTACAACTTAGAATCATGAAATTGGGTTCTTTTTTAATCACTGCATTAGGGTTCAAGTGTGTTTTTTTGGACAAAATTTCGCCAAATTTCAACGTGAAAAATATGATCTCAATCTATACAAAAGGATTTACTCAGGGGAAAAAATGGCCCAAATTTGCCAGATTTTGAAGGGAAAAAATAAATGCAATTTTGCCAGACTTGTATGATAAGTTCCAGCAAACACTTTTCAGTTGTTGAAATCACTTTTTTTTTCAGCAGATTTTGCAGTGACAAAAAAAAATTGGATAATATTTTTTGGGGGAATTTCTTTTAAAAGTATGCTAAATTTTTGAACTTTTGGCCAAATTTTGATATCACAATAATTTTTTATTCAAAAGCAAATTCACATCACATGTTGTTGGTTGATTGGTGATTCAATTATGTTACTAGTCCTTGGTCACATATCCACCCCCAAAGTAGTAAATGGTTTAGGGTTTAGAGTACATAATATTTTGGATGAGATTATTTATTGCAGTGTCAAAACTCATTAGATTATTATTATTATTATTATTATTATTATTATTTAAAAGCTGATGCTCATTAAAAATTTTGATTTTGTATTGACTACATGCTAGTTACATGTGTGACACCTACCAAAACCAACTAGACCAAAAAAATGTTTAAGACGGATCATTCAAGTTCATCCATCAAGGGGTGTTTTCATTCATTCGTTGATTAGTTGATGATTTTCTTTTGATGAAAATTCATCCAAACTAGGGAAAGAAAGGCCTAGAAGAAACCTTAAACTTTGGATAAAATTTTTGAATTTGTGGACCCATTTGCCGTATTTGACTGAATTTACAATGAGCATAAGTAAAAGGCCTCAAGATGTGCGGAACACGTTTTTCCCTTGTATATACTATGGCCCATTCAAACATGTTGCCACAAAAAGTAGATTCTTATGGTGAAGTCTTCATTACCCTAAAATCCTTCCAAACCCATCGACATGAGGGTCAAAGAACAACTTATTGGGCATTGTGAACAAAATGTTAAAGGCTTTTGTGCATCAAACAAGAAGTGTGTTACAAACCCTAAGCTTAGAACAACAAAAAGAAAGGGCGGGTTGGGGAAGGTAAAAGTTTTGAGTCAAAAATGCAATAGTTACACTAAAGTCTAAAACTCTATATGATAAGACATTGTGAATAGCATAGCGCGTATACATGAAGCCTACAACTTTGGTGTGTGTAAGTGAAAATGTGTCTAGCCTTTTTGCAAGGCTTTTTGGTGGCCATGTTCCCATGAAGAGGGAATAGAACTAGTCTAAAGCTAAGGTTGCCATGGTTTGTTTGATGGGATTTTGTTTGTGCCCAAGAAAAGTCATGTGCAACATCATCATCTCCCTCTTCTTTTTCTTTGTTCTTATCCAAAGAAGGCCAATGTTGTATCGTGTGCCTCATATATTGAACCTACCATCTATGAAATTGGAAAAAGGTCAAGAAAATCAAAAGACTTCTTTGGATATATTGATTTTTCCATTGATTAGTGTATTCCCATTGCTATTGAGATACCTATGGAGTAAACAACCGTGGTTGATTTTGTTGCATTTTGATGGAATTTTTGAACTTGGTAGAAGAATTCGTGGGTTTTTGATGGTAAGAAGAATGCACCCAAGTCATTGAGGTAGGTTATTAGATTTTTAAAATACCAATGCCGAGTGGTTAGGTTATTAACCAATTATCAAAACATCAATAATTTTCATTCCCCCATGGCATGATATGATCATCTTTTTTTTTTTTTCAAACCTACCCATAGTACCAGGGCTGGCTCAGCAACAAGGTGCATAATTATAATAATTTTTTTGTCATTTACTTTCGACAATAAAAATTATTAATATTTTACTAAATAATGAAGCTAGTGTGCTTGAGGGTTTCTTTCAGATTTTTGGCATGGCAAGGTAAGTATTTTTCAGAATTTTTGACAATTCAAAAAAATAATTAATTTGTCCCTAACACAATGTTTTCAAACTCAAACATGCATCAAAAGTTTCATGTGATTTCTATTAGAGATATTAAACTTCAATTAGATATAAACCATAATATTAAGGATATATATACTACTCGGTCAAATGGGTTTAAATTGTAGTAATTTTTTGAACTTGTAGATCTCATAAGTTTTCACGTGAATGTAAAATTTCATATGATATTGAGTTTTAATTACCGTAGTGACGCATTAAAACCGTCACATGGTGGTGAATCAATTCCCATGGATTATATTTTTGAGTTTCCATTCATTAAAAAAATAAAAATGGTAGGAATAAGAAGCTACAAGATGAGAAATTAATTAGTGACAGGTTGAGTGAGACCCAAAATCAAAATTGTTGTCTCTCACTAGTGTGGGAAAGTTATGTGGGAAAACATTTAGTAAAATGTTAAACATTCACTATTAAAATAAATATAGTAATTCATAAATTGTAATGTGGACAAGAGAAGTTTTCCAAATTGACAATACAAAGGCAACCCCAAATTTTATCACCAAACAATTATTAAGCTTAAAGTGCAAAGCTTGAGTCAAGCAACATACCCTTTACTATCCCACCATAAAAACATAAATGATGTCACGGCCCATCTAATTTCCAATGAAAAATATCATTATGTTCATATTTTTCATTCATTCCCAAGCAAGGATGACACCATTTGCTTGTGGTTGACATCCATTAATTATTATTAATAAACATGAATTCCTTCACATATGCAAACCCATGCAACATTTTGGTTGATGTGAACTCAGTGTTGTTCCAAAATGTTCAATGAACTCCATTTGATTACCTTACATGCAAATATTGTTGATAATAGAGTTATCCATAAAGCCATACCCAATTGGGCACTGTAGTTTTCCATCTCATCTCTAGTTTTCATTCATAAAGTTTGCCAAACTAGGGACCAACTTTACAAAAGTAGGGACCAAGCACCTTTTTTGAAGGGAACTATGGAGTACCAAATTTATTTATTTATTTATTTATTTATTTATTGAGGGACTTTCAAGTTTTTGGGGTTTGGTATATGGGGTTTTAGCTTTTTATAGTTAAAACCTAGGGCTTGGGTTTAGGGTTTTAGAGCTAGATTTAAAGTTTAAGCATAATTTTTTACACCTTATATTAGGTAAGTTGGAGCTTTTCCTCTCAACTCTTTCTCACTAGTTCTTTGTCTTGTTCATTTATTTTGAGTTTGATTTTTGTCAAGTTCTACATAATTGTTGGTCACAATGTAGGCCACCTTGATGTTGTTCATGAAGTTGATCAACTTCACTACCATGAAATTTGAATTGGCATCCTTGTGGCACATTCAATCGCCTCCCATGCTAGGTTTACAAATGAAACCTCTTGATTGTTTCAAGAAGATGGTCAAATTTGACCTTTGAACAATGGTTTTTGAACTTCACTTTGTCCGTGTAACATAACAATGTCATGATTATGACTAATCTTTCATGTCAAACTAATCAAAAAAAATTGTGTGTGATGATGCACTTTTCATTTTATATTGCTTTAGTAACTCATTTGTAAATGAAATTCATTGGCCTGTAGCCTAAGAGAGAGTTACCTTGGATATACATATGCAAGAGTTACCAAATTGTATATGTAATTCATTAATGGGACCTTGGTTGAGATTTGGAAATCTTGGAAGGATGAAGCACATAGGATTCATTGTTCAATGGCCCAAAAAGTATATATATTATATATTAATAACATTTGTCTTTTTAATCACAATGGCATGTTCATTTACATAGGTAGGTGTCACCTAATTTTTTATCATGATATCACCTCCTTTTGCCATTTTAACATTTATGAAAATTAATGTTAATACTTTATTCATGGGGATGATTATATGTTGAAGGATTCAAGTTTAATGGGAAAGGAGATGTTCATAATGCAAAGAATAAAAATATTGCAAATAGCTCCTAAATGTAGACCATGATGTAGTGCAAACATATGACAAAATGCAGATGTAGGATTTAGAATGTATGTGGACTAGGGAACCTAATCGAATGGTTGTTTGAAATGAAAATGAAGAGGTTTGATAATATAAAACCACAATACATTCACCTTTTGTTTTGGGGGACATTTTTATTTGAATTTTAGAAATACACGAGTAAAAATATAGGGTGCATATATTGGCTATTGGTTGAATTTTATAATTTAATTTTAAAAAAAAATTTAATTTTTATTTGAAAAAGTAAATTTCTAATTAATATAGGGTATGTGTTAATATTTTAATATTAAAAAAAAGAAAAATATCATATATATGTATTAAAATTTTACATGTGTTACTTGTTAATAAATTTAATTAATAGGTTACACTACTAGAAGTCATGTTTTTCATGTTGTCTTTTATAACTATATTTTAATCAAAATAAACATTCAAACATTGTAACTCTATAGTACAAAATGAGCAATAATTTAAGATAGTAAATTCTAATAGTGATCATTTTACCTATACTTAAAGTGATGAGGATGTATTGGAAGAAATGGACCAAGAGCACATAATATTTTTTCATTTGATGGTGGTTGTTTGGAATTTTCAAAAAAAATTCAACTCATTCCATGCACTCAACAATTAGTGTTCGAAATGTCTTAGCTAGAATGTGAATTGCATTGCATCTATTCAAAATTTTGACCAACTTCACATTAGCAGAGTTCAATGAATTAACATCTCTTATGTTCCCCACAATTAGAGCCCATGTATGATCTATGTGTGAACCTTTTATCTCATCTTTAAGGTTGAAGTTCAAGGTTTTTCATTTAGGGTTTAATGTTTAATCATTTCAATTGTTGTTTTAGGGTTAGCATTTAGGGTATTAATTTATTCATCAATTGTTTAAGGTTGAATCACTTTAATTGTTGATTTTAGGTTAACATTAAGGTTTAAGGTCTCATTTTTTGGTTTTGGCTCCAACTTTTTCATTTAAGGTTTAGGGTTTAATCATTTTCAGACCTATGTTTTAAGGTTAAGGTGAGGGTTTAAGCTTTGATTTTTTGGTTTTGGTTTCAATTATTTCATCTAAGGTTAAAAGATTAACCATTTTAAGATATATAATAAGGTTAGGGTTAAGGTTTTAAAACTAATTTTTGGGATGGATGTGTAAAGTTAGGTTTAAGGAAGAAACTTAATAAGTGGCATTTAAACATAACAACCAAAATATTAATTTTGTCGGGCAAGTGATACAAGTTAACACCTTTGGAACAATATTTCCTAAATATTGCAGGGGAAGCATGACAATGTGATCTTGCATGACATTTTCATATGAAAAGGAGATAGTTGGTTTGGGTACCAAATTACAAAAGTTGTCAAGGTATAGACAAAATTTTGATTGAAATTTAGAAACCTTGGAAGAAAGAAACACACAAAAACTTAATTCAATGGTCAAAAGAAATTTATGCAATGAACAACATAATCATCTTGGATCATCGTGAGCTATTCATACATACTTAAACATTGGTTATCTAGGGTCTTACCATGATGTGGACATATTTTGGCACTTGAACATTCATAGAAATTGGTCCTAGTTTTTCACACATTGAGATGATTATTTTGAATATCATTTAGGAAATCCAAGGTACATATGTGAATATATGTTTAATATGTCCAAGATAAGACAATGGGAGCTTGCCCTAGATGCAAACCATGATGTATAATGAACATTAAACAAAATGCATGTAGGTCTCAAAGTGCAAGTAGAATGGGGAACTTGTGGGCTAAAAAGAAAATGGAGATGTTTCATGAAAGAGTTTGATGAATTCAACAAAACTAAGATATTCACATATTTTCCAAACCACAATTGTCCTCATTAACTTCCTACACATGAGACATATGAACCTCATGTTTGATGTCATTGGGGACCAAAATTTTGATCCACTTACACATGGCTAACATGGGGACTTCTAGCTACAAGGCCAAAACCACTTTAACCTCTTATATAAACTCCTACTCTAATATAACACCTGGATCTCTAATTGACGTCAAATTGTCAATTTTCACCTTCTTCTTCCTTTGATTATTGATTTACATTTTGCTCACCAAAAAAACATATTGGATTTCAAAGGTGGAGGTAAAATGGGATGCCAATATTCCCATGCTCTTAGATTGGCTTTATAAGATATCCACCTTGGTCATCATTCATTCATTATCACTTGCAAATGGTTTAGAATTTATAGATGCATTGAATATAGGTGTATAACTCCTAGCTCAAGGGAACTAAAGGTACAAATGTTTAATCCTGGAATTGGGTGCATCATTTATCATATTATGGCATCTCTTTAAAACATTTCTTGAAGCATATCCATTTGTAGCTTTCAAACATTCCAACATTTCATCATTTTGAAGTTTTGCCATTTCTAACCCTTCCTCGTTATAATTTTCATTTTCAATCCCTTTAAGGTGTCACATAGGTGGTTCTCCAATGCCCTTTCCCCAAACATAAAATCTAAGCATTTAACTTGATAATTAACATACATTAATCTCCACATCACATTAGGAATCAACTACACAACTTGTTTTTTACTCATGTTATATGTTGCAAAAGGTGTAAAATATATAAATTACGGCCATGGTGCTAAGGTGGAAAGATTTTATTATTTCCTGAAGGACTTTTTTTTTTCCAAAGTTGCTTTGAATCTTATGCAAATCAACAAATTTAAATTGTTGTGTTTCATTCCCATCTTCACTTTCCATGACCTCAATGGTTTCCATGATATTTGCCATCCTTCCAATCATACACAAAAATCAAAACAACTGTACACACTTAGACCAAATCAATAATTCATTCTTTGGATTTTTAAAACAATATTTGAATTTAGACAAATTGGAGAATTTTTTCACTAAATTTCCAATACACATTTTTGACATTTGGATAATTTGGTCATTTGGATTGGTCTAACGCTCTTTAAATTTCATACATTTTGTATGTTAGATTTTCATAACACTTTTTAGAACTCATGCATTTGGTCACTAAATTTCCAAAACAAATCTTTAAATTTAAACATAAATAAGTAAATTCATAACTATAAAACCAAATGAGCCCATCTAGGACCCCCCAAAAGGGTTGCAAATTTGCCCAAGTAACTATAAAAGCTAAAAACATCAAAATGGGTCCAACAAAAAGGTTGTAGACCTACCTAAGGTGGTTTCAAGTTGAAATAAAAAACTATAGAAGACGAAAACATGATCAATGGTCCTTCAAAAGGGTTGCATACCTTTACAAAGGCCTTCCAAGTTCAAGTAAGTACCTACAAATGTTAAAACATCATAATGGGTCCCCAAAAGGGCCGTAGGCCTCCCAAGGTTCTTTCAAGTTCAACTATGTACTTACAAAACCTTGAAACATCATAATGGTTTCCCCAAAAGGGTTGCAAACTCCCAAGGTGTTTTCAAGTTTAATATGTACCTATAGAAGTTTAAAACATGATAATGGGTCCTCCAAAATGGCTACAAACCTCCCAAGGTGTTTCAAGTTCAAATACGTATATAGAACTTCAAAACATCATAATGAGATTTTCAAAAGGGTTGGAAAACATCCCAAGGTGCTTTCAAATTCAAATATGTACATCTTAGGGTAAAATAGACCATAAATTACATGTGGCATGGGCTATAGACCAACCAAGAAGGTTTCAAATTCAATGGCACATTAACAAAACCTAAACAACACATAATGGAACTACCAAGTACCAATGAGACCTCCTAAGGAGGTTTTCTAGATCAATTTAGTACATACTAATGCATGACAAATTATAAATTACATGTGGCATGGGTTGCAAACCAACCAATAAGGTTTCAAGTTCAATGGTACACCCATGGACCAAAACAACACATAATGGAGCTATCAAGTAATAATTAGACTTTCCAAGGAGATTTTGAAGATCAATTAAACACTTATTAAAGCAAAATAAAGATCATAAATTATATGTGGCATGGGTTGACCAACCAATAAGGTTTCAACTTGAATTTAACTCCAATAAAATCAAAACAACAACACATAAAACCAATTAAACTTGTCGGTAAGGTTTTCAAGATCAATTCAAAACCTACTAGGGCAAAATAAAGATCATAAATTACACATGACTTGGGTTGTAAAGTATCTAAAAAGGTTTCAAGTTGAATTTAACACCCATAGAACCAAAACAACACATAATGGAATTGTTGATACCAATTTGACCTCTCAACAAGGTTTTCAATATCAACTAAGTACCTATAAGGGCAAGATCAATCCAAAATTACATGTTGCATGGGTTGTAGACCTCTTAAGGTGGATCTAAGTTCAATTAAATATTTTAAAAAATGAATTATTGGGATCATTCAACTAGCCAAGTTGTAGACACTTGATTTCAAATTGCAAGCATTATTTAAAAGAAGGCCTTGGGAGTCCTCAAGTTATAGTTGTGCAACAATAGACATTGTGATTTTTCACAATCTCAAGGGCATGTCATTCCATGGTATCATTCACAACCTTATGCCAACTTCAATTACTTGATGAAGATACCACATAATAGATGGTTGAGAATAAGTTCAACCACAAAGGCATCTATTAGAGGAGGAAGTAAACAACCAAGGTTATCACACGCTAGTTCATGGGTATTAGACATCATTATTTATGTTAATTTCAAACTTGATTTTATTATATAATATGACAATTTGCCTTTTCATGTCCATATAGGTGATTAAAGGAAAACAAATGAAATAGTCATTATTAGTTATCATTGATTTTACTATTTAATATGGACACGAAAAAAATGTATATATGAGCTAGGGTCAAACAATACCCACATTGGTACCTTCACCTTTTTGAATGATGCCTCCTAATGGCCACACTAAGCCCAAAAATTGCTAGATTGAACTCAAAGACCTTGATTTAGTCTGAGCATGGGATATTGGTAATAATTGTAAATAATTTAAATGGATTTTAGGATTTTTATCATGATATCAACTTGGGTGTTTGTTCACCCAAAGCCCTTTTCATGTCCATGTTATTTGGAAAGGAAAGCAATTTTTTGAAAAGCTATAGACATAATAATTATTATTTTGAATATAAAATAATTACATCATTACATGGATTGCTAGTATATTTGAAGCCATAGACTTTGAATAAATCTAAAGAATACATCAACAACATTTGTTTAAAAAGAAAATGTGTTTGAGAAACATATGAAAAAAAAAATCAAATTGTAATTTGTTTTTAGGCTAAATTATATCAATTAGCTTTTTGGGAATTGCAACATTATTATTAGATAAGGGGGGTAATTTTAGTGCATGCTTAGCATTGATGTTGTTATCATCAGAAGAAGAGAAGAAGAAGAAGAAGAAGACTGACTGACTTCTGTGACCCTGAGAAAATGCACAGCAGGGCCCTCCTAACATAGTCAAATCGTAATGATTGACTGCTCCCTGTCTCTGATTGGGTAGATGGTTTGATTGGTGTTGATGGGTTGGAACTTGCGATTAGTCGCGGTCTCTTCACCTATTTGCAATCCCAATTTTAGTTTTATGGGTGGGGTTGGAAAAAAAGTAAAATAACGAAAAAACTTGAATTGTGAGAATTATTGAGCACCGCCGCTGGAGATGCTCAAAGTAACTAGTGCTCTCTCTCCTCTTTTGTGCCCTAGTGCTCAAAGGAACTAGGGCTTTGGTGTTTCCCTTTCGGTTGTTTTCTTTCTTTCTTTCCATTTGGTTGTTGCTTCCTGTTCTTCCTCCTTGCGTCCTTTGCTCTTTGCTTTGCTTTGCTTTGCTTGTGGGGGTGGGGGTGGGGGTGAGGGTGAGGTGGGCTATGGCATCTTCAGTGAGCGACAGTAGTAGTGGGGATGCAGATGCTATCAGTAGAGCTGTGGCTGAGGCTTGCAAGGCGCAGGAATGGTCTAAAGGGATCCGCTTGCTCAACAAACTTCCAGACACCACTACATCCCCTCGGCTCCTCTGGTATGTATTTTATGTCTGTATGTATGTATGTATGCACCCATGTACCACCATCGTCCGTCCTCCTTCATCGCCATTCAGCTGGAACTTTACTTCATTGCTGCCCTTTGGGTGGGGAGAGAGAATGAGTGTTGAGACTAGTGTGGTGTGGTGTGGTGTGGATGGAGAGCCAGGGAGTTATTGTTGTTCTGTGATCACTGGAGTCTATTTTTGAGCATTTGGGTTTCTCTCTCTCTCTCTCTCTCTCTCTCTCTCCCCCCTCACTGTCTTTTCTCTTTCCTACTTCTTTTTGTTTTAGATCAGTTTGCCTGGTTTTCTTCCCCACCCAAGCCAATGGATTTTCAGAAGATTCTCACTTCTGTATTGAGGCTCAAAGTGGGCGTTAGAAGCTTTTGCTAGATGTTCATCATGGTCATAAAGTGTACCACAACTGTTTATCATGTCAAAAGAATGTCCAATCTTGAGATTTTTGTTGGGTTCACTATGTTGATTTGCAAAACCTACATTGATTCCACAAAACCCTAAGTTGTTTCCACATAAACCTATGTTCATCAGCTGGCTGAGAATCTCATCTAGAAAGAAGTGGGTTTTTGCCCCATTATCAGCTGCTCAAATGGGTTTTTGGAGTAGAAACTTTGCAGGCATCAAACTAGGATATGGTAGCTTGACCAGGAAACAGAATACAAAACTGTGCTAAATTCTGGTCAGAAGTCCCCCATTACCTACATACATTAGAATTGGGTTTGAATTGATTTCATGGGATTTGAGAGAAAAATGCAGTAACCGAGCATGGTGCTATAGTAAGCTGGAGCTTCACAAGCATGTGATCAAAGACTGTGATAAAGCTCTGGAACTCAACCCATCTACTCTTCAGGCTTATTTGTACAAAGGTGTAGCATCCCATCTCTAAAAATCTATATGTATGTATTTTTTCTTTCTACTTGCTGCTGAAAGATGGTTGGTAGTAGAAAAAAGCTCTACCGACATCTCTGTGGATGGCCATAGATTTTATCTCGGTGTTGCTGCTGCTGCCAGAGGCATTGTTGCAAAGTCTTGGACAACGTTTCTGTCCTGATACTGCAGATATGACCAACCCTTTGGGTTGGACCAGGACAGGCATTGGCTGCACTTAACAGGACACAGGAGGCATGCCAGGTGTGGGAGCAAGGCTGCAATGCAGCGCAGGGCCTCTCAACAGAGCTACCCTTAGTGGTAGAACTCCACATGCTAGCCATGCAGGCACAGAGTTCTGGGTTGCTCATGCACACGGCCACTGCTGTTGCACAACCACCCATCACAACCATCAAGAGTTCTTCAAGAGGAATGACGACCACAGTTGTCTCTTCTGTCAAAAAGAACAAGGGCACTTTCTTCTCTCCATTGAATTTGGATTCCGATGTGATTGAGCACATCGAAGGAGGCCCAAGAAACAAGCAGCTGAACCATCATGGGCTACAGTCTCTTACATTGGACATCAGATTGTCAAAAGGCATTGGCCAGGTTGGTCCCATTCCCTACCCATCTTTTCTTTCCTCTACATTCAAGCTCTAAGAATCTCTAGTCAGCATGTAGCAGCCACATCCAAATGATGTGTTGTCATCCAAGGAAAATGCAATAGTGTCATGGTACAACAGATACATGGCCATCCTGTAATGTGGCAGGGTAGTGTACCCTGATCTGAACCTGGATTTGTCTTGTACATGAGCCTTTTTCCTTCCATTTCCACCCAATTGAGATCCTCCAGCTGATGGGTGCCTATCTCAAGAATATTTTTTGCAGGTGAATCGAGGCAACTATGCGGAAGCCATCAGCATATTTGATATGGTCAGAATTGAAACCCAGATCATCATATCTATGATTTTTCTCTTTGGCAGTCTGCTTTCTTGGTCAGGATCCAGATCTGGATTTTTGTGACCAAAGTTTTGAGCTGATTGAAGTTATGTACTTGTTGACATCTGGGCTAAACGTTATGTACTTGTCGACATCCAGGCAAAACTGATATTTATTGTTTGCCCTGCAGCTTCTGGAAGAGAATCCAAAGTCCTGTGATGCGTTACTTGGGAGAGGCACTGCTTATGCTTTTCTGAGGAACTTGGAATTTGCAATCACAGATTTCTCCAAGGTGCAAATGCCCGAGTCTAAATTTCTTCTTCTCCAAGGCTCTTCGTCTTTGTTGGAATGCATTGAAACTTTTATTTCACAAGGAAGCTGTTGCAACTGTTGCAATCGATAATAGTGACTGGGTGGAAGAAGCTTAGGTTTCTGGATGACCAGCATCATATCCTCACTGATTCTTTGTGTTTGTGCACTAGGCAATTGAGGTTGATCCAACAGTTGGAGAGGCTTGGAAAAGACGTGGACAAGCACGTGCAGCCATTGGAGCAACCACTAAGGTTCACATGTCCTTTCCCATTATAGGGTTCTTTCATCTGATATGCAGGTACACCCAACAGTAACAAGGCAAAAAAGGTAACCAATAGTAGAAAGGTGATCGACAGCAATGCCTGGGAGCATTGGACACTTTCAATTGCTGTTGCTCATGTCTCTTTCACAAAGTTGATCACATCAGTCTTGTATGGTGACAGGCTCTTGAAGACTTGACAAAGGCTATGGAGTTGGAACCTGGATCAGCTGACTTGCTCCACGAAAGAGGTTGATCAATGTCATTAGGAAGCACGACCATGACATAATTTCTCTCTATTTCCTGCACTTCTGTCAAAGTGAAACTGGAATCAGTGGTTTTATGTTTCCTACAAGCACATTCCAAGGAGCTGGGCATGGTGGGTTTCTTGTTGGGTCATGTGGGGGTGATGGTGTTTTGGATGCCTTGAGTTTATTTACAGTTTTTCCTTGTTGCAGGTATAGTCTATTACAAGCTCAAGGACTTTGGTGCAGCTGTCAATGATTTACAGGGATGTGTAGTGTTAGATCCCAAGAACAAATTTGCTTACAACTACCTTGTAAGTTTTCTCATCTGAATTTCTCTGCTGGAGCAAGAAAGGTTTTAGGGTTTAGGGTTTAGGGTTTAGGGTCTGCTGCAGCAAGAAAGGAGGTGCTCAGCACATGAAGAACACTGTAGTCCTAATCCTGGTCAGCTTGTTCATCGAATTTGCCATCTTTGAGCTTTTGCAATAGTCAATGGAAGAAACTTCTCTTGTTGCCTGTACATGCGTCTACACGTTCAGATGTTGCAATCTGCAAAATATCCAACCATAGTTTCCTGCAAATGCCTGCATGTGCTTTGTCATATGTGCATGGTCTCAAATTTTTTTGGGGGGTTGAGTTTGGCAGGGGCTGTCTTTGACATCATCAGGTAACTATGCTGAAGGAATTGTGGCTCACCGCAAGGCTGTGGAGCTTGACACAAGTTACAAGGAAGGATGGACTCATTTAGCACAGGTAGTAGTGCTCTTATATCTTCTAATAGAAAAATCTTTGCCACATTACATCGTGGTTCAAGATCCATGAAGGAATATTCTGGCATCTTAGATTACCTTGATGATTTTCTAGAGATCAGGAGGATTGACACTGCACAGTGGAATGTTTGTGGGGTCCCATTGGTGTTGGCAGTCTTACAAAGAGCTTGCAGATTCAGACAAGGCAATTGAATGCTTACAAAAGGCAGTAGCTCTTGATGGCAAGTATGATTATCGGACCCAATATCTCAAAACCCAAAATGGTTGCTATCTCTATTTGGTTTACAGAACACATTTGTTGGCACATTTCACTTTTGCTAGTGAGGAACATCATGATGGAAGGATCTTCTGATCAATTTGGTGCAAACTTGAGCTCATGCACAAATTACATTGTGGAATGTTTTTGGCAGATATGTACAGGCATATCGCTTATGGGGCATCCTGCTTCATGGCCTCGGTGATCATAAGTGAGATTTTATCTCTTCACAATACTCCCATTGATTTGCTTTTATACCAAAAGCCTTTTGATCAGAGCTTTTCAGGCTGACACTTTTCTCTGCCAAACTTTGGGAAAAACCCATGTCTGCAGGAACTCAGTGGATATGCTGTCAAAAGGCCTAGAGGTTGATCTGACTAATTTAGAGTGTCTCTACATGCGGGCTTCTTGCTACCATGCTCTTGGTGAATTCTCTGATGCAGTAAGAACACTGAATCCTTGATAAACACCCATAAATGCTTTAGACTTTTCCTTAGTCTGTCATCTTGTATACTATCATCCTCTGTACCATCTTAAGTGTGCCAGTCAGCATGCAAGTCTTGTTTTGGGCGCAATTATGCATGTGTGTCGACCCACTTTTCAGCAGATGCAAACCTTCTCTCTCCGCCTTGATGTGTGGGTTGATGTGAATTGGAATACAACAGATCAAGGACTATGATCTTGTTCTGCGGATGGACATCAACAGCGCTGAAAACAGGACACTTCAGGACTTGTCTTTTTACCAGGTAAAATACAATCATCAAGCAATGCACTTTTGTGTGACCAGGGTTTAGTCCAACATACACTCTTCACTTAACTCTTCTCCATTTGAGGACCCAGTGTACTGTCTATCTAACCCTCAATGGTTTGCTGCCTGCTGCAGCGAGAGATTGCATTGTACACAGCATCAAAACTGGCATCTCCATTCAACCGCTTTGACATTGATGAAGATCTTGATCCCCTTTTCAAAGTAAGTCAACATATAGGAATTTCTAATCTCCTCTTCTATAATTTCTACTCTCTTTTTATGTCTCTCCTGCCAGCCCCATGCTGCAAAATCAACATCTGCAATTGGCAGAAGCAGGGTTAGAAAAGAAAGGATACTTGGGTACAGCTCCTCAGATCATTCCTTCCAAGCTTGTGGGGGTTGTTTTTTCTCTGGGGATTTGTTTTTGTCAGTCAGCCGTCTGTAACCTGTTACACAGATTGCTCTCTGTTTCCTCCTTTGACTTTCCTGCTGTTGCTGTCTCTAAAGTCAATTGTGGAGAAGCAAAAGAAGCAAAGCATTTCGTTCATCTGCAAACAACCAAATGTGCTTTTTTTTTCTTACTGTCAGTTGGGTGATGTGGGTTGGGCAGGAAGCCTGGTGTAAGCGTTTACCACCCAATCCTTCTTTTAAGCACCAGCCTTCTCTCAATGTGATGCCCAAGGGAGGCCAACTGAGACAACAAGACTCTGCACTCACCAGAACCAAGAAAATGCTTCTGGAAGCTGCTGATGAGATAGGTCGCCTTATACAGTACAATTGTCCTGGATTTCTCCGGAACATACGCCAGGTATGATACCAGAACAATGGCAGGATCAACAGGATTGCCTGATTGAATCTCAGTAAATCAATTCTCACAGCAGGGTTTTTCAGGGTTTAGGGTCTTCCTCATGTCCCCAACATGCTTCTGAACATTTTTAACATGTTTCCCAATGTGACAGCACCGTATGGCAGGACTGGCTGCACTGGAAATTGCACAGAAAGTCTTGTACACTTGGCAGGCAATGCATGAAAACCCACAGGAACTTGAAGATTGCAAAGACAGCTCTCCAAAGTCTTTGCGGAGGAGCAAAAGAAAGAGCAGTAATGGCAGATCTGGCAACCGGGGGGGGCCACAATGCTCAAACAAAGTCGGTCATCCTTCAAATTGCAGGTTACGTGAACGTTATTAATAATGTTGCAATTACAGAATCTTGGGTTTATCTTATCACATGGGCGTTGAGTCTGGATGCTTTCTTGACCGTTTGCTTGACTTGCTTTTGACATTGAATTTGAGGGTTGCAGATGTCAAGAGGATGATGACAGCATGAAGGGTCCTATTGTCTCAACATGGCGGGATGTTTTCTCAATAGCTGTGAAATGGAGACAAGTATCAGAGCCTTGTGACTCTGTTGTTTGGGTGGACATGTTGAGGTATGATGCCCACATCTCAGGATCCAATGTAAGAAAATCAAGCCTGTTGTCCCTGTCTGCTTTCCAACATGTTTGATAGTCAGAGTGCTGGTAGCTATCCTGTCTTGTATGATCTGTTAAGGTGATGACAGATCCAATGTAAGGCAGAGATCGCCTGGAATTGAAAGCAGGTGAATCAAAAGCCAGGTGATTCGGTTCCATGATTCTGGCTTTACCTAATGCATGCAAGTCTTGCAGGTTATGGAAGCATTTTGTGTGCATTGAAGCACTGCAGTTGATGACAAGAACATCATAATCCCATGCACCAGATTTGTGAATATACTGTGAGGTTTTGATGATAGCTCAATTGGGTTGTGGCAGTGAAAAGGAATTCAAAGCAGGTTTTGGGTCACACACACCCATGGTACTTGGACAGGCTAAAGTAGTGCGGTATCACCCAAATGCCGAAAGGTATAAATGCAGGTTCCTGATCAAACATACTGACTGTCCTTTGGGTTATCTTAAAGAAGGCTTCTTGAGATGGAAAAAAATAAAATAAAATTTCATCACATCATGGATGTCATGCTGGCTTTGCAATTCATGGAGCTTTGAACCTACCAAAGTAATTGAAATGGTATCCAAATTACAGCTGACACGAAGGGGGTGAACATTGCAGAGCATTGCAAATTGTGAAGGACTTAATCAAAGTGAGGCACTCTGTCAATGATGCTGCCAATAAAGTCATTGATTTATCAGACCCCAATAAGCTAGTTGCTGTAAGTACTTTGTCCCTCAGTTCCTTCTTTTTCATGCTGTCTTGGGCATGTTCAGTGCTGTACACTTACCAGAGTTTATTTTAATAAAAAGTTGACTAATTAATTATTTGATTGATTTTTGGGTCAACATGAACAGGTGGATGCCACCAAAAGTTGCTTTGACCTCTACAAAGTGGTTGGAAAAACGTTTTGGGTTAACACTGAGTGTATGAGCACAGCCAAAGAAGGGTACCCACCTAACAAATTTTTCACTGTTGTGATGGGCTTCACTTCTTTGCAAGCATCTGTTTAGACTTCATGCAGCACCAAAGAAATGACATTTAGGTTTATTGATGTGACTATTGCAATTTGTGCTTTAAGTCCATCTGTGGGTTTCCTTATGTGCTTGGATCATTCAGGAAAATCTTGGATGGCACACGGCTCACTCTGCAGAAAACGTGAGTCAGCAAGCATTTTTGCTTCAATCTCATTTTTTCTTTCATCAATGATTGTTGGATTTATCAGGAGAATTTTACGTCACTTTTAGCAACTTCTCTGCTGGTCAAAGATGTTTACATCATATCTGTTGAGCCCAGGTTGTTTTATCATGTCTGTTGTGCCCAATTTCTAGATCGAACATAATAATAGCACAGGATCAGTAGCAAGCTAGTTGGGTCTGACAGGTTTCCCTCTTTTGTGGTATGACAGGCCTGCAAAAGGTTTGGAATTCTCAATTCGCACTCCAGGCACTCCTGATCGGTGGGCAGAGTATGATATAGAGATGACTTCTGCTTGGGAGGTATTCTTGATCTTTGCCCTAACCATGTCTCACACTAATTCAGTCACTTTGTGATGTATATGCTTCTGGAATTCATGTTCCTATGCAGAAAAATAAACCAAAGTAGACTCCCTCAGGATCTAGAAAAGTGCAGAATTTCTCATGAGACCCAGGAGGACAACAACACAATGAAGAAAGAATCAAATGGAATTTACTCACAGAGCCAGAGAAACATATACTTTTGCACAGGAAATGCAGCATGTGCTTGTTTTTTGGTTCAATGGTTTGTGAGAAGAGAAGAGAATATATAGGAATGAGTTTGGATTACCTTTTGAGTAGGTTCAGGGTTTAGGGTTTGCATGCTTCTAGGAAAAGGGTTTCAGCTTGATAGGTGTGGGCTGTGTGTTATCAGGCAGTTTGTGATGCATATTGTAATGGAGCATTTGGCTCAATGGATGTTGAAGAGCTGGAGCCAGTTCGTAACAGCATTCTGCGGCTCTGTTTCTACTGGTGAGCAACATCACTGTTTCTACACATGACTCAGTAATTAGTTGGGTCCCAACATGTTTGTTGTCTTCATGTCAGGAGGCACAATGTATTGTTCATTGAAATTTCTGGGGTACAAGAGGATAATATATTTTCTACAGAGATTTTTATTGCTGCAACTCTCATGGGTGTTGATATGTTGTGGCTAGGTTTTGCTAGTACCAAACTTCAGTACCCATAGCAAAAATTTGAGATAACCTTTTTTTGTCATCTGGGTTCATTGGCCTGAAAGGAATAATATTCAAAGTCTTCTAGATCAGATATATTCTCAAAGCTTATGCATTGCATATGCAGGTACAATTTCATGCCTTTGGCAAGAGGGACAGCAGTGGTGGGCTATATCACATTGCTTGGTTTGTTCTTGGCTGCTAACATGAAAATCACTGCCAACATTCCTGAAAACTTTCAGGTATACTTTCTGCTTGTGGGTGCAAATGGGAGTAATGGATGACTGTAGTAAAGCAGTCAGCCAGGCTCAGGTTTAGGGTTTAGGGCTTGTTCAAGGAAAAATGATGTCACAAGACATGATCCAGAACAAAGAAACAGTCAAAATGGGCATTTTCTTATTGGTTACTAATATGCACTGCAATGACAGGTGGACTGGGAGGCAATCTTATCCCCACACCTGAACATGTTCACTGGAGCTGTGCAACCATGGCTGTACCCATCTGTGTCAATGGAGATGTCGTGGCAGAGCTTACCTGACGTTTCTGCGACCTTTGGCACTACAGGAGCAGTCATTTCTGCACTGAGCTCCTATGATATGTAATCTGTTTCATATGATCGTTTCTGCACCTGTAGCATCATACAAGGAGATTGTGTACAACACATATATACCTGAGACAAGAAAATGTTCAGTGTCATAATCTGCATAAAATTGTGTTGTTGTGATTCAACATGAAGCAAATTGGGTGTTCTACCAGGTAGAATGTCTTGAATTGTGTTGCCAGCATCAAGATTGAGTCTTCTTTGGTGAGTTCACTACCACCACCTCGAAAGCTTGTTTTTGAACTCCGCTACCACCCAAAACCACCTACAAATCTTGTTTGTGACCTACTGTGGGACCATCCTTTTAAAGCTCCTGCAAACTGACACAATTTTTGGAATAGGTATCTGTCTAATCAGGATCAAGGTATGGTAGAAAAAACCTTTGGTGTCTATTGCACCTGATTTCAGGTCCACCCAAATAATGCAAAGGATGCAGGTCAATTACAAAGAATGCCTGATTTGAGGCTGACCCAAATGTAAAGAATGTCAGTCTAACACAAAGAATGTATGATTTGAGGCCCACCCAAATGTAAAGAATGCCAGTCTTAACACAAAGAATGCACAAAGCATATCATGTTAATTTTGAAGGGGAACACCCTCCTCATTCCAGGAATTCATCCTTATACAAAATGCACATTTTCTTTAGCACAAACTTCAGCTTTTCTACCCTCTTAAAAATCTGCTACATATGTATGTAGCCAGGCCTAGTGAACAATAGAAATTCAGGCTTCTATGAGGATTATAGAAGCAATGAAGCAAAAAAATTATTGGAATCCATAGAGTACCAATGCCCCAACTGCAACTGCACCAGCTAGCACTCCCAAGAGGACAGAGATAGGGGCACCACCTCCTCCAAGAGCTCTCCCTGTCTCAGGGTCATACCCTGCAAACCTCTTCTTTGGGGCTTGACATTGGGGGCACAGGAATGAATCCGGCTGCAAAACACAAACAAACAGCAAAAACATCTTTTGAATATTTGTTCAGCTCCTTCCATACAAAGACTATCCATCCCCATGATCTCTAACAATTCAACAAGACTGACAAAAAATTTCAAAAGCTGCAAAGTAATCAACAGTAGTACAGTAAAAACCACAAGCTGACTAAGAACCAAGACAATACCTGCTCCTCAAATGGTTTAGAGAGAGTGTAGATGTAGCCACAATCCAAGCATATGTGAGTAGCACGTGACTGCCCAACATACAAAATAACAACAGTTAAATGTTTCCTCCAACAAGAAAAGCTGGATGCTGATGAGAAGGAGACTGTGTGCTTGTATTGAATTGAAAAAACAAGCAGATGGAAAAAGTGTTTTGTGCTGTTGGAAATTGTGCAATAACCCAGCTGTTAGAAAAACATTTTATCCTACCTTCTGGGCCTCTGTGAGCTTCCTCCCAAATCGAGGAGGAGCTGGTCGTTTTGGTAGTCTCTTCACATCAACATCAGCACCTCTGCAACAAAGTACCAGACGTAATTTGCATCAATAATCCCAGAATGCAGATTGCAGATTGTTACACTTATAAGCTCATTTATGAACAAATGGTAAACAAGAGAATATTGCAAGAAATTATGATCTCTCCAACAAGGCATAATACATGGATATTGTCAAAGCAAATTTTCTTGTACTACTCACCTGTTGACAACAAAGTATACACTGTCAGGTTTGGCATTAATGGCTGTCTTGGTGAAGCCAAGCTTGTCAGCTGGCCACAGTTCATCACCAAAGAAGCTGCTTGTGTATATGACTTGATCTCCTGCCTTGAGACCTGCTTTTGCTGCATTTCCTCTTGCATCCACTGCCTGCCAAAAAATGCATAAAAGCAAGTGAGCCTCCTGTGGCCTCCTGGTCTTTTGCACATTGTGTTCACAGGTAGACTGTACCAAGGAAGATTTCATAGTAAACCTTTGGCCCACTTGACATTGGACCACCCTAAAACTGTTTGCTCAAGATATTGGAGTTATGATGTACACTTTGACAAGCTGCAATCTCAGTCAATAATGTGACCAAGTAGCCTTCTACACAACTTCATCAGGAAATCCGACACTTTGCTATCAACACATGTGTGGGTCATCTGTAGTATTCTGAACTTTTTGATGAATTCTGATTGCTAGTCAGTCAGCAAGAAGCACTTGCACCCCAAGTTTGAGCATTACAATAGTGTCAGATGATTTTTCTACACAAAAATACACAAGTGAAAATGGTTTGTTTCTGTACCGTGATGACAACACGGCCACCAGGGTTTTGACCCAATGTTAGGCCCAGAGGCTTGTCCACCTCAGTCTCATACGTCCTTGAGGCACCTGCAGTTTTTGCCCTCACCTGACAAAATTCAACAAATCATTCAACTAACATAGTTGCCTACACTCTTGGAATTCGGTCATAAGTTGTACCCACTCCGAGTACCTTGATCTGCACTTCATGCATGGGTTGTGACACAGAGAGGATGAGCAAGACAGGTTTCTTTGGTTGATGGCTGAGCTCCAACAAACAAGAGCTGGCAGCAGAAACAAGAAGGGAGGGTGACAATAGCACATTCTTGGAAAGGATTCCTTGCAATGCAGATATATGGCAAGATTGGCGGCTGGTTTCACATGTGTGAGAAAGCAATTCCCCACATCTGATGATGCTGCTGATAGACAGAATGTGAAAGTTTGGATGATGGAGTCTAGGAGGAAGGCTTACGGCAGGCAGAAGCCGGAAAGTCTTAAGGGGAGCAATTGCAACTGAGCTTCTTCCTGCTTGGATACTTGATTCCAGCAATGCTGTTCCACGAAAAGTGCTCTGTAGCTGCTGCAGATCTCCATGGTAAAACAACATAATATGTGATAAGCTTTTGTGGAAAACTACTAAATGCAAGTCTGTAAAGAGGAGAGGCGAATTATCACAAATACGTGCAGAGATGCTTGCCTAGAAAAACTTCTTCTGATTTCGATTCACAACAAATGAACATCATACTGTAGAAGAAGTTGGATCCAGCAGTCCCCATCAGTACAACACCAACAATTCTGAGCTAACTATCAAGAGAATTAGTTTTGAAGGAAAGAGGATTTTGACCCACAGCGTGGAGGGGGGTAAAAAAAACCCCTAGAGTTCATGAAAAACAAAAAACCCTAGAGCTCATGAAACTACCAGATTTCATTGTGGACATGAATGAACTATAAACACAACACATATGTGTGAAATGAGGATGCAATGACAAACACCCACAAGAATGAATTGCAAAGGCATGAACACAGCATCTATCCCAAGTTCCACCATTCTTCGTATGGTAATTGTGAAACACAAACTTACCCAACTCATAAAGTCTCCAATAGACCCGATGAAAACAGAACCCAAGCACTAAAAAGAAACAACAAAAGGACTACCACATACACCCGCAAAGAAAAAAAAAAAAAAAAAACCCCAGGGGTGAAAATATTCACCTGAGTACGAAAAGGCCCGGCGACAGAAACAGGGGTGGTAGATGCAGCTCCTTGTGGAGGCGTGGTCATGGAGTGTGCTCCTACCACTACTGAGGAAGACGACGATTGCATTGTACACATAGCTACTGCTGTTGCCATTTCTTGCTGCAAATTGAGATTGCAAAACACACACACACACACACAAACAAAAACACGCACCCTATTTCACTGATCTCACTGATCTCTTCACCAAATGCTTTGCCACTTGAAATCTCTCGTACAAACCCCTTGGGCGAAGCTCTTGTGGTGATAGATTTGTGTAAGATGTCCGCGTCCCAAGGATCCCAGAACGGAGCTCGAAAAGCAAAAAGCTCCAAAGTGCGTACGTTGGTGGGGGTGGAGATAACCCTTTATTGCTGGACTGTTCAGAACCGTGTAATTTGTAAACCTGAAACCCCCCCCCCCCCCCCCTCTTTTGGACACCCAAAATGGGGGGTTTTTTTTTTTCCCCACATTTTTTGGATTTTCATACTATTAACTTATATGAAGTGAAAGCTAGAATTTAATTTTAATTTAAAACGCCCTTTTTTGGGTTCCTCCCCAATCTTCCTTAGTTAGTTTCTCTTGATTCTTTTTTTTTTTTTTAAGGTTTTTTTTTTGGTTGTTCCTTTTTTATTTTGTTTTTTTTCTTTTTTTTTTTTTTTTTTTATTTTTAATTACTTGAGAGCATGATGAATAATTTTTTCATCATGTTTTTTCTCCAAATCCATGCGACTCGGTCTAAGATCATTTTCAATTATTTTTGAATCAAGCATTTGTAATCGAGCATCTTTACGCTCATTTTCATATTTAAGACAACGAAGTAGAATACGTAATGCATCTAAATAGAAAAATAAACGAAATATATATTCTTAATTAAATCGTTTTTTTTTCCAACCTTCACAATCATCGTCTTTTAAATACGTTTTACCA